>Ga0194131_10000239_pt1 | contig 87945 bp, 91 predicted proteins | sample TA2KigO120mmetaG_FD_148631 | JGI IMG/M metagenome (GOLD analysis project Ga0194131, IMG submission 148631) | Freshwater microbial communities from Lake Tanganyika, Tanzania - TA2015053 Kigoma Offshore 120m | ecosystem: Environmental > Aquatic > Freshwater > Lake | place: Tanzania: Lake... | reverse complement strand
GCGCCGCGTGTCGCTAGAGGTGATGCTGCGCGGCACCTGCGACCGCACCCGCCTGCTCGACCTGGTGGAGAACTTCACCCTGATCTCCGAGCACAAGGCAGGGCTGGTCAAGATCCTGGGCCAGAACCACCAGTTCCTCGGCGTGAATAACGCCATCGCCTCAATGCTGGAGGCCCGCAAGCTGGGCCACGGGCGCGGCGGCGTGTTCTGGCAGACGCAGGGCAGCGGCAAGAGTTTCTCGATGGTCTTCTTCGCCCAGAAGGTGCTGCGCAAGCTGGCCGGCAACTGGACCTTTGTGTTCGTCACCGACCGGGTGGAGCTGGACGAACAGATCGCCAAAACCTTCAAGACGGGTGGCGACACGAATGGTGGCTACGCTGATGGCGGCATTTCGGCAGAGCACCTAGCCCTGCACGCCGCGCACCGCATCAACTGCAACGTTGAGCCTTGAACTCCGGGAAGCCCTAGGGTGCACTCTTCGTTGGGAGGGTCATTGGGTGGTTAGCAATCCGAGATTGGTCGGGAGGCCTCGTGTTTGCTAGCTCCTTGGCGGAGGGAGAGGGATTCGAACCCTCGGGGCTCATCACCCGGCCGTTTTCAAGACGGCTGCTTTCGACCGCTCAGCCATCCCTCCGCCGTCCATCCTAGCAAGCCGGGCGAGGCAGGGCGGGTTTCGGGCTGCGATCACCGCGGAACTGGAGTCATGTCGCGCGGCGGCGGGTTCGACTCGCAGGCGACGCCGTTCCGATCCTGGTCAAGTCGGCTCGGATCACTCGCATGGCGGCGCAAGAACTGCTGTGCCTCAGCCTGGCTGGGGAAATCGGAGCAGTTGTACAGATCGGCGCTGGCGGGATCGCCCGTGGGTGTCGCCGCCCGAGTCGGCGTCCTGGTCGAGGTGCCACCGGACCCGATGACGGGGACCGGCGCCGCGGTTGCGGTGCCCGTGAGGGCGGGTCGCGGGGTAGGTGTCCGCGCGATCGTGGGAGTCGCTCCCGATGGAGAGGTCACGGTCGCGATCGGTGCAGCCGGCGATGGCGTGGTGACGTTGGAGGAGGCAGCAGCGGTCGCCCTTGCTGAAACCTGCGCGGCGGTGGGAAGAGCGACGGTCGGCGGCGCAACCGCCACGTCGGACGCCGCGGACGTCGGCGCAGTAGGCGCCGGGGCAGAACCGACCGGGGTGGTGATCGCGAGCGGGGAGACGCGCGATGGTACGGTCCGCGCGGCTTCGCGGACTGGCGGTGCCACGGCGCGAGGGATGGCGGTGGAGAGGCGCGCCACGGTGGGAGTTGGCAGCGCGAGTTCGGTGCAACCGAAACCGAGGAGGCCCAGAAGCGCCAGAGCGCCCTCGGCGCTCCTCAACTTCACGCCGGGGCGGCCTCCACCCGGGCGAGTCCACCCATGTACGGCCGCAGGACCTCGGGCACCTCGATCGATCCGTCGGCGCGCTGATAGTTCTCGAGGATCGCGATCATCGTCCGTGGGATGCCGAGGCCGGACCCATTCAGTTCGTGGGGGAACTCAGGGCGCGCGCCACCCGCACGACGGTAGCGGAGATTCGCCCGCCGCGACTGGAAGTCGGTCACCGTCGAGCAACTGGAGACCTCTAGCCACTCGCCGACTCCTGGTGCCCAAACCTCCAGGTCGTACGTCTTGGCCGACTGAAAGGCGATGTCCGCGGTGCAGAGGGCCTTCACGCGGTAGACGAGGCCGAGTCGCCTCAGGCAGTTGGCGGCCTCATCGACCATCTCTTCCAGCGCTTCGAGCCCGGTTTCCGGCTCGACGATCCGGAACATCTCCACCTTGTCGAATTGGTGACCGCGCTTGATGCCGCGTGTATCGCGACCGGAGGCGAACTGCTCGCGACGAAAACAGGCGGTGTAGGCGACCATCTTGATCGGAAGCCTGCCCGGTTCGATGATCTCGTCGGCATAGATGTTCGCCAGCGCCGCCTCGGCCGTGGGAATGAGCCAGAGGTCGCTTTCCGAATCGTGGTAGAGGTTGCTGGAGAACCGGGGCAGTTGCGCCGCGCCGACGAGCGCGCTGGGTTTCAGCAGATAGGGAACGTTCATCTCCGTATAGCCGTGCTCGATCGTGTGGAGATCGAGCAGCCAGGAGATGAGCGCTCGCTGCAGACGAGCGAGGCTGCCCCGCATCACGTAGAACCGGGTGCCGGCGAGTTTGACGCCCCGTTCGAAGTCGAGCAAGTCGAGCGCATCGCCCAGTTCCCAGTGGGGCCGAGGTGGAAATCCGAGATCGCGTGGCACGCCGACGGTCCGGATGACGACGTTCTCGTCCTCCGACGCGCCGTCGGGCGTCGTGTCGTGGGGGATGTTGGGGATCTCCAGGAGTCGTGCGCGCAGGCTCGCCTCGAGCGCCGTCAATTCGACCTCGTGCGCCTCGATTCGTGCGCCGACCGCGCGCATCTCCTCTCGCACGCGATCGATCGCCGCCCGGTCGCCACCCTGCCGCCCGATCTGCCGGGAAACGTCGTTGCGCCGCGCTCGCAGCGCCTCCACCTCGGCGAGGAGCAGGCGGCGGCGTTCATCCAGCGCCAGCACTTCCTCCAGAGGCGGCGATTCGTGGCGCCTCGCGATTGCCCTTCGCACGAGGTCGGTCGACTCCCGGATGAACTGGATGCTCAGCAAGGGCGAGCTCCCGTGGCCAGGACGGCGATCACGGCGTGGCCTCCACGTCGCGCAACTGCGGGAACAAGATGACGTCGCGGATGGAGTGTTGGTCGGTGAGCAGCATCACCAGGCGATCGATGCCCACGCCCAGGCCTCCGGCGGGGGGCATGCCATGCTCCATGGCGCTGAGGAAGTCCTCGTCCACTGGATGAGCCTCGTCGTCACCGCCTCGGCCGAGTTCAGCCTGCTCCTCGAAGCGGGCTCGCTGGTCGCGAGGGTCATTCAGTTCGCTGAACGCGTTGCAGATCTCGAACCCTCCGATGAACCCCTCGAACCGCTCGACCGTGGTGTCGCTCCCCCGCGCGCGTTTCGCCAGCGTGGACCCGGGGAATTCGACTGGATAGTCAGTCAGAAACGTCGGTTGGATCAGGCGGGGTTCGACGAAGGTGGAGAGCAGTTCGTCGATGATCTTGCCGCGGTTCCAGTCGGGCGGGATTGGCACGCCGCTGCGTCGGGCCGCGCCGGCCAGCAACTCGGCGGTCGGGTAGCCCTCGACTTCGATCCCTGAATACTCCGCAATCGCATCCAGGATCGGCCAGCGACGCCACGGCGGGCGCAGGGAGATCTCCTCTCCCCGAAACGACACGCTGATCCCGTCCAGAACCGTGGTGGCGACGTGTGCGACCATCTCCTCGACCATCGCCATCACATCCCGGTAGTCTGCGTACGCCTGGTAGGACTCGAGAACCGTGAACTCCGGGTTATGCTTGGTCGAGATCCCCTCATTGCGGAAGTTGTGGCCAATCTCGTAGACGCGATCGAGACCACCGACAAGGAGGCGCTTCAGGTAGAGCTCCGTTGCGATCCGCAGGTAGAGCCGACGATCGAGCGCGTTGTGAAAGGTCTCGAACGGGCGGGCTGCCGCGCCGCCGTACAGAGGCTGGAGGATCGGCGTCTCCACCTCGAGGAAACCGCGGTCGTCGAGAAACCGCCGGATCGCGGCAATGACCCGGGAGCGCGCCACAAACACATCGCGGACCGGCCGGTTGACGAGGAGATCCAGGTATCGCTGGCGGTATCGCTTCTCCACGTCGGTGAGGCCGTGAAACTTCTCGGGCAAGGGGCGCAGCGCCTTAGAGATCGGCGTCAGGCGCACCACGTCCACGCTGATTTCTCCGGTCCGGGTCCTGAAGAGGGGGCCGCGCGCGCAGACGAAGTCCCCCATCTCGAGAAGATCGAGCAGCGCGAATCCTTCGGCGCCGAGAACATCAAAGCGGCAGGCAAGCTGGATGCGGCCCGACCCATCGGCGATGTGGCAGAAGACGAGTTTGCCGAACCGCTTCATCTGGGTCACGATGCGACCGGCGACCGCGACCTCTGCCGGAGACTCGGCGGCCGGGTCGAAGAGGGCCAGGGCCGCGGCGGCATCGTGCGTCCGATCCACACGCGGCGGGTAGGGGTCTACTCCGCGCGACTCCAGTTCGTTCAGCTTGCCGAGACGCACGCGCCGGTGCTCGTCGAGTTCCTCCAGGGGATCGATCGGCACGGCCATGGCTGGAGGCGCGATTCTAGGTCGCAGCGCCCACCGCGGCCGGCGTTTCGGCCGCCGGGCTGAGCGTCGAGTAGTACTTCGCCTCGGGGTGGTGCGCGACAAGCGCCGCTGTGGTCTGCTCGGGGATGAACTGCCAGGCAGAGGTGAGGGAGACGCCGATCCGGTCGGCGGGGAGCAGGCGCATCACCCGCACGTGGTCCTCCAGATCGGGGCAGGCAGGGTATCCCCACGAGTACCGGCGACCCTGCGCCGCGCCGATGCCCAGTTCCTGGCGGATGATGCCGTGCAGGTACTCCGCGGTCGCCTCGGCACACTGGGTGGCGAAACCGTGGAGGTAGTAGCCGGCGGTGTAGTCGCCGGACTGGTTGAGGCGATCGGACAGGTCATCGGCTCGGGCTCCGACCGTGACGATCTGCAAGGGCAGCACGTCGACCTCTCCCGAGCCCGTAGGCGCAAAGTAGTCGGCCAGGCAGAGCCGGTCCCAAGCGGGCTGGCGCGGGAACGTAAACCGTTCGATGGTGCGCGACTCGGAGGGAGCAGTTCCCACCTGCTCGAGGCGAAGCAGGCCGTCATGATCGGTCGGGTCGTACACGATGACATCGTTTCCCTGGCTCTGACAGGGGAAGTACCCATAGATTGCAGCGGGCGCAACGTGCTCCCCGGCGCGCGCCGCGCGCTTGAGTCGATCCAGCTCTGGCAGGTACTCCTCGTTGACAAGGCGTTCGAACTCCGCGCCGTCACGGCCGCGCGCACCCCAGTGCAGGCGGAAGAGCGTCTTAAGATCGAGACATCGGAAGATCTCATCGAGCGGGATCGTGCCGCGAGCGGCATCCGCCGTCGCGCCGCGCCGTGCGCGTGCCGATGTCGAACCGCCCAGGATGCGCCAACCCCAGAATGGCGCCCGGGGAATGGTCGGCGCCCGCTGGACTGACGAGGGCGCGACCGCGGTCGTCGCCGGTACATCGGTCCGCCGACCGTGCCCCCGATGGACATCCGCCCGCGCCTTCGCCTTGATGTCCGCCACGAAAGTGGCGGCCTGCTGCGGGTCGATGAGCCGATCCACTGTCTCAAGGCCCTCGAACGCGTCTTTGCAGTAGAAGACGCCCGGGGCGTACTCGGACTCGTCGCCGACGAACAACGCCCGATAGCCGAAGGAGCGGTTGATCGCCGCGCCGCCGATGAGAACCGGGTAACTTAGGCCACGCCGATGCAGTTCCTGCACGCAGAGCGGCATCTGTTTCGAGGTCGAGACGAGCAGTGCGGAGAGACCGATCGCGGTGGCGTCGATTTCGCGGGCCTTATCGATGATCGTGTTGATGGGAACCTGCTTCCCCAGGTCGTAAACGGTATACCCGTTGTTGCCCAGGATCGTACAGACGAGGTTCTTGCCGATGTCGTGGACGTCGCCAAACACAGTTGCCACGACGACGCGCCCCTTGGTGTACCCCTCCTGTCGATCGAGGAACTGCTCGAGATACGCGACCGACCGCTTCATCACCTCTGCCGACTGGAGGACGAAGGGCAGGATCAACTCGTTGGCGCCGAACTTATCGCCCACATCCTTCATCGCCGGCAGCAGCACCTCGTTGAGGACCGCGACCGCGGAGCGGCGGGTGAGCGCATCATCGATGAGCGCCTCGATGCCGTCCTTCTTGCGGTGGAGGACCTGCTGATGGATCCGTTGCTCCGTAGAAAGTCCCGCGTAGGGATCCACGGCCAAGCCGGTCTCGGCCGGGCCACGACTCTCGAAGTGCTGAATGAACCGGGCGAGGGCGTCAGGCCGACGGTTGTAGAGCAGGTCTTCGGCCAGGACGCGGCTCTCTAGGTCGATGTCGGCATAGGGGGTAACGTGCGCCGGGTTCACGATCGCCAGGTCGAGGCCGTGGCGGACAGCGTGATAGAGGAAGACGCTGTTGAGCACCCCACGCGCCTCGGTGCCGACGCCGAAGGAGACGTTCGACACTCCTAGGATCGTCGAGACGCCGGGCAGCCGCTCCTTGATGAGGCGGATGCCTTCGAAGGTCTCGAGAGCACTGTCGACGAGTTCCTCCTGGCCGGTGACGACCGGGAAGGTCTGAACGTCGAAGATCAACGCATCGGCGGGCAGTTTGTACTCGCCAACGGCGATGTCGTAGATCCGCCGGGCGATCTCATACTTGCGCGGACCAGTCCGCGCCATGCCCTGTTCGTCGATGGTCATCGCGACGACACAGGCTCCGTGCTCGACGGCCAGGGGGAGGACGGTATCGACCTTCGTCGCCCGGTTCTCCAGGTTGATCGAGTTGATCATCGCCCGACCGGGATACTGTTCGAGCGCTGCCTGAACCACCTGCCACTCGGTGGTATCGATCATCAGCGGTGCGTCGACTCCGGCGGCAAGTTTCTTCACCAGGCGACGCATCTGATCGGCTTCGTCAGTACGCTCCGTCGTCGCGACGCAGACATCGAGCGTGTGCGCGCCGCCCTCGACCTGATCGCGCGCGACCTGCAGCACCCCGTCGTAATCGTCCCGCAGGAGCATCCGCTTGACCGCGCGCGAGCCGACCGAATTGACCCGTTCGCCGACCATCATCGGCGCAGGTTCCTGGCGCAACGCGGTCGCACGCATGCCGCTCGACACCATTGGCACGCGGATGACTTCCCGTCGGATCGGGGGGCGCCGGTCGAGGGCAGCCACGACCGCGGCCATGTGGTCGGGCGTCGTGCCGCAGCACCCGCCCACCACCGATACGCCGAAGCCCGCGGCGAACTCGAGGAGAGCTTCGGCGAGCGGCGCGGGCTCCAGCGGGTAGTGGGCACCCGTTGGCGTATTGATCGGCAGTCCAGCGTTCGGGATGACCGAGATCGGCAGAGCACATCGCTCGGCGAGGTAGCGCACTGGCTCGCGCATGTGCTCCGGACCAGTGGAACAGTTGATGCCGATGAGGTCGATCGGCAGCGCCTGGAGTGTGACCGCCGCGACACTAATGTCGGTGCCTAGCAGCATACGACCCGTGGTATCGAGCGTCACCTGCGCCTGGATCGGGACCCGGCGCCCCAGTCGCCGGAACATCCGTTGGATGCCGACGATCGCCGCCTTCAGTTCGAGGATGTCCTGGGCGGTCTCGATGAGGAGGACGTCGACGTCGCCCTCCATGAGCGCGCGAGCCTGCTCACCGAAGGACATCGCAAGTTCATCGAACGTGACGTTTCCGAGGACCGGATCGTCCGACGACGGGAGCATGCCCGATGGGCCCAGCGACCCGGCGACAAAGATGGGGTGATCGAGCGTGGCGTGCGAATCAGCGACCCGACGGGCCAGGCGCGCTGCGGCGAGGTTGATCTCGTCGTGCCGGTCCTGGAGGTCGTATTCGCGCAGTTTGAACAGGGTCGACCCGAACGTATTCGTCTCGAGCACGTCCACACCCACGCGGGCGAAGCCCTTGTGGACCTGCTCCACGACATCCGGACGAGTGACCGACAGGAAGTCGTTGCAGCCTTCCTTACCGCCGAAGTCTTCGGCGGAGAGTGCGAACCTCTGCAGGGACGTCCCCATCGCGCCGTCGAACACGAGGACCCGCTGGGCGAGCGCCTCAAGGTAACGGGATGCCACGTGATCTACTGTAGAGATTGCCACATTGGAGCGCTTCGCGATCGTGCTCTTCCGACTCATCGCCCCGGACGGGAAGGGCGGCTTCCTGGACGTGGGTGGCGGCGTCGTCCTCCTCGCGGAACCCCGGCCCGAGAACTGGCACATGCGCTTCAGCGCCATCGCCCGGAAGAGGTTCCGCAGGATCCTCGGCGCCTGCGTCGAGTCTGGTTACGCTACGTTGAATCGGGGCCTGGTCGAAAGCTACTGCCATTTCGAAGAGGGCATCTTCTGGCAGGGAGGAGAGCGCTAAGGGAGTCTCTATACTCGCCGGGCTGTGACGGTCGTGGCGGTCATCGGCGCCCAGTGGGGCGACGAGAGTAAGGGGAAGATCGTAGACGGTCTGGCCGATCGCGCCGATCTCGTCGTTCGCTTCCAGGGGGGCTCCAACGCCGGGCACACCGTCGTCAACGAGCGAGGTAAGTTCGCGCTCCACCTGCTTCCGGTCGGCGTGCTCGATCCGCGGATCACATCTGTCATCGCGAACGGCGTTGTAGTCGATCCCGAGGTCGTGATCGAGGAGATCGACGAACTGGAGCGGCGCGGCATCCCGGTCACCAATCTCAAGATCAGCGATCGGGCGCATGTCGTGCTGCCGTATCACAAGATTCAGGATCAGTTGCAGGAGCAGAGCCGGGGCGAATGGAAACTGGGGACGACGCTGCGCGGCATCGGCCCTGCCTACGCCGACAAAGCATCGCGGGACGGCCTGCGCATGTGCGACATCATCGACCCGGAGAACTTGCACGATCGCCTGAGCTACGTCGTGGGCGAGAAGAACCGGCTCTTCTCAAGCGTCTACGGCGCTGCCCCGATCTCCTTTGCCCAGGTCCTGGAGCGAACCGCGGTCTACGCGCGGCGGTTGAAGCCGTTCGTGTGCGACACAGTCGAACTGCTCCAGGATGCCGTGGCCGCGGGGAAGAACGTGATTCTCGAGGGGGCCCAGGCGACGCTGCTCGATATCGAGTTCGGCACCTATCCCACGGTCACCTCCTCGGCGCCCAGCGTCGGCTCGGCGTGCATCGGCACCGGCCTCCCGCCGAAGGCGATCGACCGCGTCGTGGGCGTGTTCAAGGCGTACTACAGCCGGGTCGGCAATGGCCCGTTCCCGACTGAACTCGATAACGCGCTGGGCGAGACGATCCGCAAGCGAGGCAACGAATACGGTACCACCACGGGTCGGCCGCGACGCGTCGGCTGGTTCGACGCTGTCCTGGGGCGGTACGCGGCGCGACTCAATGGCTTCGACCACTTCGTCATCAACGCCCTGGATGTCCTCGACGAGTTCGAGACGATCCGGATCTGTGTCGGGTACGAGCACGATACCGGTCGATTGGATCGCCTTCCAGCAGACACCAACGTCCTCGCCCGTTGTCGGCCGATCTACGAGGACCTCCCCGGGTGGCGCCGACCGACGACCGCCGCACGGCGGTGGGAGGACCTCCCCCGCGAAGCCCAGCATTATGTAGACCGAATCGGGCAACTGATTGGCTGTCCCCCCGCGATCGTCACGGTCGGCCTCCACCGAAAGTGCACGATCGTCCGAACACCGCTCCTCTGACTCGCGAGGCTGCGCTTAACCGGCCTGGCGCAACTCGCGGTCGAAAAGGATGATCGCGATCTGAGTCAGCGGTTCCCAGACCAAATCGATCTCGAACGGATCGATCCGCCAGCCAGATCGATCTCGATCCAGGCGAATGCGCGGACGGTCGAGCCTCTGCGTGTTGAGGTTCACGACTACTCCGCAGAAGCCGGTGAACGGACCCTCGGTGACGTGGATCGCGCTCCCCACCGGGTACGCCGGAACGATGGAGAGGAAACCGTTGACGACCTCCCGATTCAGGTGGGTGCCCGCCATCGATCGGATCATTTCGACCACCTGGTCGGGCGCCATGCCCGGACGGTGCGGTCGGTCGCTGCTCAACGCGTCGTAGACATCGGCCACCGCGGCGATCTCGGCGATGAGCAACATCTCGCCGCGGCCGCTTCGTCCCTCCCGTCCGATCCGGTTCTGACCGGTGAGTCCGCGAGGATAGCCAGTCCCATCCTGGCGCTCGTGGTGCTGATACGCGACGTGGTTGATCAAGTATGCGTCTGGCTGGAAGCCGCGCAGGAAGCGATAGCCCGCCCCCGGATGGCTCTTGACCAGTTCCATCTCCTCTTTCGTCAGCCGGCCAGGCTTATTGAGGATCTGCGGGGCGATGAACATCTTGCCGACATCGTGCAGGATGCAGCCCATCGCCAGCTCCCGGAGGGCGGCACGATCGAAATGGAGCTCGCGCCCGATCATGATCGCCGTGATCGTCACCTCGATCGAGTGGCAGAACGTGTAGTTGTCGTGCGTCTTCAGTTCGGTGAGGCCAGGGAGGTTGTTCGCCTGTAGTACCTCGTCGATCACGCTCTCGACCACCGAGCGCAGGCTGGCGACTCTGGTGATGAGCGCGCGCGCAGCCTCCTCAGACATCGTCCGCTCGGCCGATGCTCCGGAACGTCGATCCAGGCGGGCCGTGGCGACAACGTTGAGGAAGCGATGGACGGAAGCCGTGGCGTTCGCGCGCACATGCTCGCTCACGATCTCGTCCGGTGCCAGATCGTCGTCCGGCCCATCGGCGATGTAGAGACTACGGAATCCACGGTCGCGTAGTGACTCGATGTAGCGCCGATTGAGCAGTGCGCCACGCCTCAGGAGGACATCCCCGCGCTCGTTGAACAGCGTACGTCCGAGCGTGGACCCATCAGAGACCGAATCAAGGAGGAGCCGCTTCAAGCCGTTCGCCTCATCTTGCACCTCAGGCGAGTCTACGGTCGGTCCCACCGGGCCACAATCGTTGTCGCCCCGTTTCGCGTGGGGTAATCAGGCCAGTCGGGCAGTACTTTCGGCGACATCCTGGGCAAAGGCCTCGACGATCTGACGCAGCCGCAACGCGAACGATCGAGCTTCGGCGGGTCCCCGCACGTGGACTCGCCAGGCCCGGCGTTCGGCACCGATCCCCAGAGCGCCGGTTCCGGCGAACGATAGCCAGGCGCGACGCTGCGCGAACCCGACGGCGAGGAGGATCAGGCCGACCGCCGCGCAGACGATGGCCGTCGCCGCGAGATACTGCTCGCCGGCATCCGTGAAGCGGAGCGGCCGTGCGACCGGCACGGCCACAAGTCCCTAGCGTGCCAGGCCCGGCAGGAGTACCGCCGCGACAAGGAAGAGAGGCGCAATCCCCACGAGTCGCCAGTCGGGGCTCTCCGCCACGCGGACCGATCGGACATCCGCAAGTGTGAGATCCCGTACGTCCCGGCCGAGGCCGACGCGATGCAGGACCAGCCGGGATCGGGTCAGACCGATCGAGGTCGATCCCGCGTGCAGTTCCACGTCGAGCGACTCGCCCTCCAGCAGGAACGGCTCGAGGCGGGGCACGACGGCCGCAGTATGGGCAGCCGTCGCATCTCCGCCTCGGCGCGGTGGCGCGTGCTAGCGTGAGGCGGCGATGCTGACGCTCGATCAGGTCACCGTGCTCTTCGGAGACTCCATCATCCTCGACCGTGTCTCTTTCGGCGTGCGCCGAGGTGAGCGGGTGGCTCTGATCGGCGCAAACGGCGCCGGGAAAAGCACGCTCTTGCGTGTGGCGGGCGACCTCCTCGATCCGACGACTGGCGCTGTCCGCCGAGATGGCACGATCGGTTACCTCGAGCAGAGCCTCACGATCGATATCAGCGCGACCGCGTGGGAACAGGCTGGCGCCGCCTTCCAGCGCGTCATGGAGATCGAACGGGAACTCGAGCAGGTCGCGGCCCATCTGGCGCGCGAGGACTCGGGGGACCGTGAGGCGCTGCTGCGCCATCAGGGCGCGCTGCACAGCGAGATGGAGCGACTCGACGGTTACACCATCGAGGCGCGTATTGCCGAGACCCTGGCCGGGCTCGGCTTCACGTCGGAGGCGATGCACCAGCCGATCTCGACGCTCAGCGGTGGCTGGCGCGCTCGTGTCGCCCTGGCGCAACTCCTCCTGCGCGGCGCGGATTACCTGCTGCTGGACGAGCCGACGAATCACCTCGACGATGCCGCAACCGAATGGCTCGAGGAGTATCTGCGCGCGTGGCCCGCAGGAGTCCTCGTCGTCTCGCACGATCGCTTCTTCCTCGACCGCGTGACGACCCGCACGCTGGAACTACGACAGGGTGAGGTCACGGACTTCCCGATGCGGTACTCGCAGTACGTCGTCGAACGGCGCGCGAGAGACGATCGCCAGCGGTTGAGTGCCCAGCGCCAGGCGCGAGACATCGCGCGTCAACAGGCATCGATCGATCGCTTTCGCGCGAAGCCAAGCCGGGCTTCGCGCGCCCACAGCCAGCAGAAGCGGCTCGATCGCATCGAGCGCATCGCCACGCCGCTCGCGGAGCGATCGATCTCACTCGCGTTCCCGCTCTCGCGTCTCAGCGGCCAGCAGGTCCTGGTACTCGATCGTGTCGACAAGGGGTTCGACGGGCGGAGCGTGCTGCGGAACGTCTCCTTGGAGATAGCGCGCGGAGAGAGAGTCGGGATCGTCGGTCCGAACGGAGCGGGGAAGTCGACGATGTTGCGCCTCATCGCCGGGTCGGAGCGACCTGACCGTGGCACTATCACGCACGGCCACGCGATCGATCTCGCGCACTACGAACAACTCGCCTCCGACGCCTTTGCGGGTGAGACCTCGGCCTATTCGATTCTGCTCGGGACCCGGGCCGACCGTGTGAGCGAGACCGAAGCGCGCGGGGCTCTCGGCGCGGTGGGCCTGAGTGGCGACGCGGCGCTCCAGTCCGCGGGCCGCCTCTCCGGCGGCGAGCGCAGCCGCCTGGCACTCGCGCGCCTGGGGTTTCAGTCCGCCAACGTTATTCTCCTCGATGAACCCACCAACCACCTGGACATTCCCTCGCGCGAGATCCTCGAAGAAGCGATCCTCGCGTTTGAAGGGACGGTCTTGATCGCCTCCCACGACCGGTACTTGCTCGAACGGGTCGCGACGCGGATCCTCGCCGTCGGAGATGGCGCGGTGCGCTCCTTTCCCGGGACATACGCGCGGTATCGCGAGCGCGCCGCCCGCGGGATACCAGTGGTGCCCGCGCGAGAGCGCGGCGCACCGCGGGTCGCATCCGATGCTCTCACCGCGATGCCCGCCCCGCCGGTCGATTCTGCGGCTCCAGTGAAGGCGGGGAAGGATCGCGCTGACCACGCGCGACTTCGCCGCATAGAGACACGACTGGAGAGTTTGCAGGCAGAACGGGAGGAACTGGAGCAGCGCCTGCTCGATCCGGATCTCTGGAAGGATGTCGGCGGGGCGCGGTTGGTCGTTGAGCGGCTGGCGGCAGTGCAGGGCGCGATCGACGGCGCGAAGCGCGATTGGGATGCCATTGCCGACCGCGCATAATCGTGCGATGCGCCCGTTCGACCCGACCCTGTACCTGATCACCGATGAGCGGCTCTCGCGGGGTCGGTCGTCGGTGGAGATCGCTCGAGCCGCGATCGATGGCGGCGCAACCGCCATTCAACTACGCGACAAGCACCTCAGCGCACGCGAGCAGTACGCAATTGGGCGCGAACTCAGGATTCTGACACGGACGATGGGCGTCCCACTAATCTGTAACGACCGGATCGATCTGGCGCTGGCGATTGACGCCGACGGCGTACATCTGGGTCAGGACGATCTCTCTACGGACACGGCCCGCGCGATCCTGCCTCTGGGGCGCCTCGTCGGCATCTCGGCTGGGAACGCCGCCGAGTTCGCCGCGGGTGGTGGCGCAGGAGCCGATTACCTTGGAGTCGGTCCCTTCGCCACCACCGCATCGAAGTCCGACGCCGGCGCGGCGATCGGTGCGACGGGCATCAGGATCGTGCGTGTGCTGACAGATCGGCCGATCGTCGCGATTGGCGGGATCACGCAAGATCTGATACCCGCAGCCATCGCGGCAGGCGCCGACGGCGTGGCAGTGATCTCCGCGATCGTGGGGGCTCAGGATCCGAGAGCCGCCGCGCGCGCGCTCCGCGAGGCGGTGGAGGCAGCACGACGGATCTCGTAGGTGGTCTCGGTGAGTTCCCCCTGATCGCACGGCTCACCGCAGGTCTCGGTGCGCATCACGACGTCCGCGCGGGGATCGGCGATGACGCGGCGATTGTCTCCCTCGAGCCGGGCCGCGAGGTTGTCCTCACTGTCGATGGCCAGGTGGAGGGAAGCCATTTTCTCCGCGACATCACTCCTCCCGAGGCCGTGGGACATCGCGCGCTGGCGACGAACCTGAGCGATCTGGCGGCGATGGGCGCCCGGCCGCGCTGGGCCCTGGTGGCCCTGACCCTGCCCGCGGACGTGCCGCTCGACTGGATCGATGCCGCGTTCAGTGCGATCCGGGCGCTGGCGGCGCGCTTCGATGCCGCGATCGTGGGCGGGAACATCGCGCGCGGATCGGCGATCGTGATCGACGTCACCGCGGTCGGCGACGTGCCGGCGGCGCATTCTCTGCGCCGCTCGGCAGGTACAGCGGGCGAGACCGTCCTGGTCACCGGCTATCCGGGACGGAGCGCGGCGTATCTGGACCTCGTCCTGAAGGAGGATGCCTCGGCCAAGATCGATTCGTCGGCGCGACAGGCACATCTCTTCCCTGAACCGCGGGTCAACTTTGGACGGGCTCTTCTCGAACGCGGCCTGGCGCGCTGTGCGATCGACATCAGCGATGGATTGACCGCGGATCTCGGACACGTCCTGGCAGCGAGCGAAGTCGGCGCGACGCTGGAGGAATCGGCACTGCCGATCGATGACGAGACGAGGCGGATCGCGTCGTGTCTCGGTTCGTCGGCGCTGGAGTACGTCCTTACTGGCGGTGAGGCGTACGAACTCCTCGTCTCGGCACATCCAGGTCGGGTCGACGAGATCATCGCCGTCGGTGCGGCGCTCGGTCTGCCCGTACATCCGATCGGGTATCTCCACGCCGAGCCCGGACTGCGGCTGCGCGAGGGCGCCACCCTCCGCACGCTCGCACCTCGGGGGCACGATCACTTTCGAAGGAGTGCATCATGAACGCGGTGCGCCCACGGGCGCTGACGATCGCCGGCTCCGATTCGGGGGGCGGCGCCGGAGTTCAAGCCGACATGAAGACCTTCGGTGCCCTCGGAGTCTTCGGCATGACCGCGATCACCGCGATCACGGCGCAGAACACGCGCGCGGTCATCGCGGCGGAAATTCTCTCAAGCGAACTGATCGCCGCGCAGGTGGACGCCGTTGTCGAGGACATCGGCGTCGATGCAGTAAAGACCGGAATGCTGGGAACCGCGCCGACTATCGACCTGGTCGCGGGATTGGCCGATCGGCACGCGTTCTCCCGCCTCGTCGTCGATCCGGTGATGGTGGCGAAGAGCGGCGCTCGCCTGCTGGCCGAGGATGCCGTGAGCGCACTGCGGGGGAGATTGATCCCGCGGGCCCTGGTTGTGACGCCGAACCACCCCGAGGCCGAAGTGATCGTCGGCCACCCGATCGACTCAGATGATGCGGTCCACGCCGCCGCCGGCGAGATCGTGCGCCTGGGTGCCCGCTGGGTGGTGATGAAGGGGGGGCACCGCGGCGGCGATGAGGTAGTCGACCTGCTCCACGATGGCGATCGGTTCTGGGAGTTTCGCGACCGTCGTATCCCCACCACCAGCACCCACGGCACCGGATGCACCTTCGCGGCGGCCATTGCCGCTCGCCTCGCCCACGGGGACGACGTGCCCGATGCGGTCGCATTCGCGAAGACCTATCTCCACGAGGCAATCGTCGCCGCCTGGGGACTCGGGCACGGCCACGGGCCACTGCATCACTATCACCGCTGGTATCGTTGAGGCCTCGCGCGGGGGAGTGACGACCAGGACGCCATGACCTATCTCGGAGCAGTCGAGGGCGGCGGAACGAAGTATCTGTGCGTTCTGGCGCGCGGAAGCGATCCGGCGACAATCGTCGCGTCGGCGCGCATCGATACGACCTCGCCGCGAGAGACGCTCGCGCAGGTCGTCGACTTCTTCCGGGGTCACGCCATCGACGGCCTGGGGGTGGCGAACTTCGGTCCGGTCGAACTCGATCCGACCCAACCGATGTTTGGCTGCGTGCTCGACACGCCAAAGGCCGGTTGGATCGGCGCGCCGGTGCTGGCGACGCTGCTCGACGGCCTCGACTTACCCGCCGATCGGGCACGATGGGAGCTGGATGTGAACGCCGCCGCGATCGGTGAGTACCGAAGCGGATCGGGGCGTGGCCTGAGCCCCTATGTCTACATCACGGTCGGGACCGGTATCGGAGGGGGTGTTCTCATCGATGGTGTCCCCGTCCGGGGGTTGCTGCATCCGGAAATCGGACATATGCCGCTTCCGGCAATCACACTGCCGGATGGAAGCACGGACACCTTCCGCAGCGGAGTCTGCCCGTTTCACGACACCTGCTGGGAGTCTCGCGCGACCGGACCCGCCCTCGCTGCGCGAGCCGGGCGCCCGGGCGCGGACCTGGCAGACGACGATCCGGCGTTAGATGTGGAGGCACGCTACCTCGCGCTCGGTGTGGCCGCGGTCACGCTCGCCCTGTCGCCGCGGCGGATCGCACTCGGCGGAGGCGTCGTCGAATCGCGAGTGGAGTGGCTCCTGCCGCGCGTCCGCCTGTACCTGGTGGAGGCGCTGGGTGGGTACATCCGGCGCGAGGCCATCCTCGACGGGGCCGAGCGCTACCTCGTCGCGCCGAAATGGTGCGATCCCAGTCCGGGCATCGTTGGCGCGCTAGCGCTTGCTGGTGACGCGAGGGGCTGAACGGGATATCCTCGACCTGCGCGCCGCAGGAGGCCACGATGCTCGACCTGAATCGCCTGCACGGGATCGTGCCACCCATCGTCACGCCGCTGGCGGACGATGAGACGATCGATCACCCGTCGCTCCGCCGACTGATCGACCACCTCATCGAGGCAGGAGTCCACGGCATCTGGGTGCTGGGAACGACCGGCGAATTCGCGTCGTTCACGCGGCGGGAGCGGGCCGAAGCGGTCCACACTGCAGTAGAGGCCGTGAACGGCCGGGTTCCCGTGGTCGTCAACATCTCCGACGCGGCGACGCGCCTGGCGATGGACCACGCACGCGATGCCGCCGCCGCGGGTGCCGACGCGATCGCGCTCCTGCCGCCGTATTACTACGCGAACGAGCAGGACGAACTGCTGGATCACTTCCGAAGGGTTCGCGCGGCGGTCGACCTCCCGCTTCTCGCCTACAACATCCCGCAGAACGTCAAGGCCAAGTTCTCCCCCGATACGATCCTCCGGCTGGGGCAGGAGGGCACGATCGTCGGCCTGAAGGACAGCCAGAACGATCTGGATTGGTTCCGTCAGGTGATGAGCGGCGCGCGCAACCGTGGGATCGGACTGCGCGGCTTCCTCGGAACACGCTACCTGATCGACGCCGGGATACTCGCTGGAGCCCACGGCGCCATTCCGGGCATCGCCAACATCGCCGCCCGCGAGTGCGTCGCCTGCTACGACGCCGCGCGCCGAAAGGACTTCGCGGTGGCGGACGCGGCGACGGAGCGCATCATCGATGCGACGCGCATCTCGTCCCACGCGCGGGGAGGCTCGGCCACGGCGGCGAACTTCGCGACGATGAAGGCGGCGCTGAAGGCCCGGGGGATCATCTCCACGAGCATCGTCTCCGCACCACTCCGAAACCTGACACCAGAGGAGGAGGCGAGAGTCGCCGAGTTCGCCCGGCAGTGTTCGCTGGCGCCTGCATCCTGACGGGTTCGGTCGGAATTTCGCGGGGGCGGCGCCCCGGCATCAGGCGCGGAACGCCTCGTAATGCGCCAGAGTGCGCGACACGTGGAGGTGCGTCTCCTCGAACGGAGGGATGCCGCCGTGCTCGCGCACGCTACCGGGCCCCGCGTTGTAGGCAGCCAGCGCCAGATCGATTCGGCCAAACATCGCGAGGTTGCGCGCGAGGATGCGCGCGCCGCTCTCAACGTTCTCCTCTGGATCGAACGAGCCGTGGAGCACCTGCATGAGTCCGACCGCGCCGGCAATGCTGAGCGCGTGTGGATCGCCACCGCTCTCGGTCTGCATGAGCGCGGCCAGCAGCGCGGGGTCGAGGTCGTGGGTCCGCGCATGTCGCATGATGAGATCCTCCCATCGTCGAATCCTATCGGGGACCGATGGTCCGAACGGTTGATCGTGGAAGGAGAGAGGCCGGCCAGGCGGAGGCATTGGAGTCGGCAGCTCAGGAGTGGGAGGCGGGCGTCGAGGCGGAACCGCGAGTTCCGCAGCCGCGATCGCGGCGGCATCCACGCGGCCCGTCACAGTGTGAATGATCACGACGGATGAGGGGACTCCGCGGATCCAGCGGCCATCCCCGGTCAGGCCAACGGACTCGCCGGCGGATGGGCCACTCTCGAGGACCGTGCTCCGGTCTGGTACCGAAGAGACCGCCCCTGCGCTCCGCGGGTCGGCGATTCGGGGTGACGCGGTCAGACCCGACACCAGGACGCCGATCAGCACGATCGTGCCGACGAGAACCGCGCTGACGAGGGCGGTCACCGGCGCATCATCCCCTCGTCGCTCGCGACGTCAGTCGCTCCCCGTGCCCGTGACTCGCTGAATCCAGTAGATCACCGCGATGGAGGCGACCACCGCACCGATCATCATGAACAGTTCGAGTGTTTCGCCAATCTCGCCGAAGACCATCGATTCGCTCCTACTTCAACGACTGAAGGTAGTCCGCCAAGACTTCGGCATCCTGCTGAGTGATCGTGGCCAGCTTCGGCATCTGCGTACCCGGCTTGACGGCGGGAGGATTGAGGATCCAGCGGATGAGATTGTCGCGGGTGTTCTGGAGCACACCAGCGATCTGGGGGCTCGAACCAAAGGTCGTGAGCGCGGGACCCACCGTGCCCGACGAGACACCCTTTATCGCGTGGCACGCCGCGCATCCCTTGGAAAGGAAGAGCGCTCGGCCCGGACCACCCGAGGAGTTCGCAGCTCCACCGGCGACCGCGGTGGCCTCCGCCTTCGCGATTGCGTCGGCACTCATCACGGATGTGACGGAGGCGAAATCGCCTCGCTGCACGAAATCGACCAGATTCTCGATGTCCTGACTGTTGAGAGCTCCCCCCTCAGCAATCGACCAGCCAGGCATTGCCGTGTTGGGACGCCCGCGCTCGATCACCTTACGGAGGAAGTCGGCCTTCTGCGCCCTCTCTGCCTGGGATTCAGGACGAAGATCGGCGCGGCCTGCCAGGGGCGGCGCGAACGCGGCCTCTGCAATGTCCGCGGGGACCGGTCCGCCCTGCCCCTGAAGACCATGGCATCCAATGCAGTACTGGCCGTACAGGTTCATCCCGCGGTTGATCGAGTAGTCCATCTGGCGATTCGTCGCGCTCGCGAGTCGCGCCGGTTCGACAAGGGTGTAGATCCCGACGATCACGGCGATGAACGTGATCATCAGTCCGTTAACGATCGCCTGCCGATCGGTGTTCGACATCGCCCGCCGCCAGGGCACGTCGAGCACGTTCGCGACATAGAGCGCCGCCGCCAGCGCGACACCGATGAGGATAAGGACGAGAAATCCAGCCTGGAGGAGATTCTCGTCCAGGTGCATGCCTCCGGACGATGAGGGCGGTGCCGCCGGAGCCCCGCCGGTCAGCAGAACGATATACTCACCCATCGGCTAGACCGGGAGCGCCTGAGATCGATCGTACGCCGCCCGCGTCGTAGCCTTGCCGGTATCCACGATCAGATTGCCATTCTCGATAGTGATGGGCATGAAGTCCATGGGCCGTGGCGCCGGACCGGCCTTGAGGACTCCGTACCGATCGTAGATCGAGCCGTGACACCCACAGTTGAAGCGGCCCTTCGCCGCCAGGCCATCCTCCGTGGGGTCATCGGGCTTCCAGGGAACCACGCAGCCGAGATGCGGACACTTCTGGAAGAGCGCCAGATACCCATCCGGAACGCGCGTGAGGTAGAACTTGCCCTCGCGCACGTACTTCGTGTCGCCTACTTTCAGGTCCTCCGGCTTGCCGGCGAGCACCCTGCCGCCGAACGTGCCCACGCGGGTGGGATAGTAGAAATGGATGAAGCACCCAATCGCCTGCGTGGCGACCGCGCCCAAGCTTCCAAGAACCGCGAGGCGGAGAAACCACCGCCGGGTGATCCCCCACGGGCCGCCCACAACGTGCGCCCCGGGATGGGCCATCTCATGCGCCAACCGCGGACTCCTGTCAGTGAAGTCCGTGGGTGGTCACGTCCCACGGCCAGAAGAGATGCATACCCTCGCCCCGGAACGCCGTCCCGCTCATGGTCAGGACGATGTAGGTCGCCACGAACCCGCTGAAGAGCGCGATCAGACAGTGGCGAGTATCGGCGCCGGGCCAACGTCGCCGGACCCACACCACCAGCAGGTGCGAGAGAGAGTACATCAACGCCACCGGAATCACGATCTCGATGACGCTCACGGTGATGAAGGACGGCAGAGGCAGGGGCTGTAGGAGGCGGCGAACGCCCACGTACTCGTTGAGCAGGATCATCGCGATATTGAGGACGGTCGCGTAGATCATCGAGAAGATGGTGATCTCGCGGCCCATCGTGCTCGTAAACCAGCGCCCCGTGCCCATCGGCGTGTTGTCGACATACGGGATTGCCGCAAGGAGCAGGAGCGCGCCGCCCGGCACGAGAACGCCGGCGAGCGTGGGATGCATGTGCAGGAGCAGCTCCTGCAGGTTCAGGAAGTACCAGGGCGCCTTCGAGGGGTTCGGAGTCGAGTCGGGGTTGGCCAGAAGCGCCAGCGGAGAGTTGACGAAGGTGCCGAGCAGTAGGAGCATGATCGTGAACACGAGCATCGCCACGAACTCGATCGAGACGAGTTGCGGCCAGACCATCACCATGTCCTGTTGCTTGCCCTGGCCAGGGGACGCGGCGGCCGGCTCCCGCCGCTCGGCCCTATGTGCGGCTTCCAGCAGCCGGTTGCCGCTCCCGCCCGTGGCCGCATCCGCTGCCATCGGCATGTGCCACTCGGCGCCTGCTTCCGCCAACTCGATCCCTCCCCTCGTCCGCGATCAGAGCGGCCGCGAGATGCCGCCGTCCTTCCGGATCCTCCAGAAGTGGACGAACATCAGCAGCAGCGCGACCGTCGGCAGACCGATGACATGCAGAGTGTAGAAGCGGATCAGCGCGTTCTGGCCAACCTCATACCCGCCGATCAACTGAAACCGGATCTCCGGGCCGATGAACGGCGCGTAGGTCGCCAGGCCCGTGCCCACGGTGATGGCCCAGAACGACAGTTGATCCCACGGAAGCAGGTAGCCCGAGAACGACAGCAGGAACGTGACCAGGAGCAGGGCCACACCGATGACCCAGTTGAACTCGCGGGGCGGCTTGTACGAGCCGGTGTAGAACACACGGCACATGTGGAGGAACACGGTGATCACCATGCCGTGCGCCGCCCATCGGTGGACGTTGCGCATCAGCATGCCGAAGTTGACGGCCGACTCCAGCGCCTTCATGTCCGTGTAGGCGCGGTTGATGTCAGGTACGTAGTAGAACATAAGGAGGATGCCCGTCAGCGTCAGCATCAGGAACAGGAAGAACGAGAGACCGCCGAGACAGAACGTGTACGTGACCTTGAGCGCGTGCGCGGGCAAGCGGGTCGGGTGCACGTGCAGGAAAAAGTTGTTCATCACGGTCAGGGCCTTGGCCCGTGACGTCTCCGGCCAGCCGTGCCTGAAGAACGATCGCCACACCCGGCTGTTTCGTACCGAGTGGGAGATCTCGTCGAACGTGTACTGACGCAACGGAAACCCCTCAGAAGGGAGTCGCGCCAGATACTATGGGCCACTTTTCAGGGGTGTCAAGCCGCCCGAGGCGGATTGCTTGTCGGACCTTTCCCGACAGCGCTCCCTATGATCACTGCGTGGCTCCGAGGAGGCGCGGTTTGAGCGACCGGCTCCTCCGTCTGCCGATCGCGACGAAGGTTCTGGTGGCGAACACCGTCATCGTCGTCATGGGAGCGGCAATCGGCACGTGGCTGACGGCGACTCTCGTCCGGCTGGATCCGGCAACCGACTACCTCGACCTCGTTCTGGTGCTCGGGTCGATCGGAACGATTCTCAGCGTGGCGGTCAACCACGCCGTTCTCAGAGCGGCCTTCGCACCGCTTCGCGCGCTGGAAAGGACCGTCTCGGCGGTGCGCCGCGGCGACCTTACGACCCGCGCGCGTCGCCTGGCCACGTCCGACCCCTCGATCGACCAGCTTGGCGACACGTTGAACGGCATGCTCGACGAACTGGTGACCTACCGATCGCGGCTGCGCGCGATGTCTTCACAGGTGATCCGGGCTCAGGAAGAAGAGCGCCTACGAATCGCTCGCGAATTGCACGACGAGACCGCACAAGCCCTCACCTCCATCGCCGTCCACCTTCGCGTCCTTCAATCGACCAGCGACCTCGCCCAGGTGCGCGCCGGCCTTTCCACCACCCGAGAGATCACGATGGCGGCGCTCGAGGATGTCCGGAAACTGGCGATCGAGCTGCGGCCGACGCTGCTGGATCACCTCGGCCTCGTCGCGGCGTTGGAGGAGCACTGTCGGGACTGCCAGCAGCGCGCCGGGATCGAAGTCGAGTTCAGCGTGGACAGCGCCAAGGGGAGGCTGCACGAACAGGTTGAACTGGTTATCTACCGCGTCGCTCAGGAAGCCCTGACCAACGTGGCGCGCCACGCCCGTGCCCGGCGTGCGTGTGTACGCCTAGTGTTCGAGCTCGAACAGGTGACCCTGACCGTGGAGGATGATGGGGTCGGATTCCCCGCCGAGCCTGGCGGCGACGATACTCAGCGACTCGGATTGTTCGGAATGCGCGAACGAGTCGAACTCGTCGGCGGATCGATTGCGTTCGGGAGGTCGCCGCTCGGGGGCGCACGAGTCATTGCGCGCGTGCCCCACGAGGCCTGGCAGTCGTCGATACCCACGTCCGAGTATGCGCACAGGCAGGTCATGGTGGCGCAGCCCTCGTGAGCGACACAATTCGCATCGTTCTCGCTGACGATCACGCCGTCCTGCGCTCCGGTTTGCGCGCGTTGCTGAACGCCGAACCGGACATGCTGGTCGTTGGGGAAGCCGGCAACGGTCGCGAGGCCGTGGACGCGGTGATCCGCCTCAAGCCCGACCTCGTGGTGATGGACCTCTCCATGCCGGTGCTGGGAGGCCTAGAGGCAACACGCCAGATCCGAGTGCTGGCGCCGGATGTGCGCGTCGTCGTGCTGACGATGCACGCGGAGCAGCAGTACATCCTACCCGTGCTTCAGGCCGGCAGTGTGGGCTTCGTCCTGAAGCAGGCCGCCGACACCGAGTTGATCGCGGCAATCCGAAGTGCCCACGCGGGCGAAGCCGTCTTGAGCCCGTCGGCGGCGATCCAACTCCTCGATGACTATCGTCGCCGCGCCCTCCAGGATTCGCGTGCGGCCGATGGCCTCTCGGAGCGAGAGAGGGAGGTTCTCAAGCTCACCGCGGAAGGCTACTCGGCCCAGGAGATCGCCGAGCGCCTCATCATCAGCGCCAAGACCGTCGACACGTACCGACAGAGGATCATGGACAAGCTGGACATCCATCACCGCTCACAGCTGATTCAGTACGCTCTGCGCAAGGGTCTGCTCACTGCGACGGGCGCGTAACCATCCTCGCACTTCTCAACCGCGATGCGGTTCTCCTTTGGGCCGCGGGCTTCGCCACTCTCAGCAGCTTCTTCTTGATGCTCGCGGTCGTGCCTTTCCAAGTGGTGCATTTGGGTGGTGCACCCGGCGAGATCGGGCTCACGCTCGGCGTGTTCGCTCTCTCGGCGATGGTGGGGCGACCGTTCGTGGGCGTTCTGCTCGATCGTGAGCGTCATCGCGCCCTCCTCGTAGGCGGCGGCACGGTCTTCGCGACGGCCTCGTTCCTCTACATCGCTGCCGACACGATCGGCGCGCTGATCGCTGTGCGCGCATTCCATGGCATCGGGATGGCACTCACGGCCACGACCGTTCCCCTGCTGGCCGACCGCCTTGCCCCGCCGGGGCGCCGCGGCGAAGCGATTGCCCTCCAGTACAGCGCGCAGGTTCTCGCCGGTGGAGTGGCCCCGGCGATCGGATACGCGCTAGCGCAGTCCGCCGGACCTTCGGCGGTCTTCGCGTGGTCTGGAGCGCTTGGAACTCTGGGTGCGATCGTCGCGGCGCGTATCGCCGTTCCTCGCCGCGACCGCGGGACGGAGGCTTCCGATCCGCCCGTCCGCGGCCCGCTCCCCTGGGATCGGTCGGCGGTCCCGGTGGGAGCGCTGCTGGGTGTCGCCCAGATCGGGTACGGCGCGGTGACCTCGTTTGTGCCAATCCAGGCCGGGGTAGCCGGACTCCAGAACGCCGGCCTGTACTTCACGGCCTTCTCCGCGGCGATGATCGCCGGTCAGATCGCGGGTGGCCGCGCGAGCGACCGGTTCGGGCGGGTTTGGGTGATCGCCCCGGGCCTCGCCTTGGGAGGACTGGGAGTTCTCCTCACACCCTTCCTTCCGGAATGGTCCCTGTTGTTCGGCGCCGCGCTGTTCGGCCTCGGTCTGGGCTCATCGACCACCGCGCTCTTCGCAGCGGCGGTGGACCGTGCCGCACCGGGGCGTGCCGGTGTTGCCATGGGCACGGCGGGGGTGCTCCTCGAGCTCGGCATCGGCGGTGGCTCGATCGCGACCGGTGCTGTCTCTCAGTTCGCTGGACTGCCGACGGCGTTCTTCCTCGCCGGGATCACCGGGTTGATTGGGGCCGCGGTTGCTCCACTCGCTCTCCGACGCCGCCGATGACGGGCACATTGTGGCCGCTCGGACCCGTCGGCCGGCACCTCTTCAACGTGGCTCTCATCCGCGACGCGTTGACTGCCTACACCCGCATTTGTTAGCCTGCCCGGCGATGGCTTCCCGCGGCGTCGCGGGGCGACTGACAACGGCTGTCGTCTGCGCTCTGCTCCTTATCGCCTCCTTGATCGCGCCGGCTTCGGCCGAGACGGGCTACGCAACCTGGTATGGGCCTGGTTTCCACGGCAACGTGATGGCCAATGGCCAGATCTTCGATGAGAACGATCCGACCACGACCGCCTCGAACCAGTATCCGTTCGGCACCTGGCTCAAGGTGATCAACCCGGCGAACGGACGGTTCGTGATCGTCCAGGTACGCGATCGTGGCGGGTTCAGCCACGCGCTCGATCTCTCGCGCGCCGCATTCTTCGCGCTCGATCCCCCGAACTCCTGGGGCTTCGCAGTGGAGTACCACGTCGTGTCGGGACCCGATGGCACGGCCGTAGTTGCGGCGCCTCGACCGCGCCCAGCCGCACCACCCGCGCCACCACGCCCCCTGCCCACGGCAACCCCGGTTCCCAGGCCGACGCCGGAGCCAGTCGAACACGCCGTTGTGGCGGGCGAGACCCTGCATGCCGTCGCGCGTCGCTATGCCGTATCGTTGGCGGACCTGATCGCGCTGAACGAACTCGCCGACCCCGATTTGATCGCGGTGGGGCAGACCCTCCGCCTCCGCTCGCAACGGCTGACCTACGTAGTGAAGCCCGGCGACACGATGCGGAGGATCGCAGAGGCGCACGGTGTCACCGTGGTCGATCTGGCCGCGCTCAACGGGATCGAGGACCCCGATCTCATCGTCATGGGAGTCGAACTGGTCATTCGGGCCTGACGCGCCAGACGGGGAGCCTTGCTACTATCGCCTGGCGCGGGAGGATGTGGTGACGGTCAGCAAGCTCGATCTCTACGATGAACTTGGCCTCCGGCGTGTCATCAACGCCTCGGCGACCCTGACCCGCCTGGGCGGCTCGATCATGCCCGCACCCGTGATCGAGGCGATGGTCAGAGCATCGCGCAGTTTCATCGATGTGCCGGCGCTCCAGGCGGCCGCAGGTCAGCGCGTCGCCCGGATGACCCGTAACGAGGCCGCGTATATCTGCAACGGTGCAGCCGCCGGTCTGACGCTGAGTACTGCCGCGTGCATCACCGGGGCCAATCCCGCCCTCATCGCGCGCCTCCCGAACGATCTGACCAGACTGAAGAACGAGATCGTCGTCCATCGCTGCCAGCGGAACGGCTACGACCATGCGGTGCGACAGACTGGCGTCCGCCTGGTCGAGATCGGCCTGCGGGGGTCCACGTACGCCTGGGAACTCGAGGCCGCTCTCAGCGAGCGGACCGCGGCGGTGGTGTACTTTGCCGGCTACTATTTTGAACAGGGGGCGTTGCCCCTGGCCCGCGTCATCGAGATCGCCCACGCACGCTCTGTCCCCGTAATCGTGGATGGCGCCGCGCAGATCCCGCCGGTATCGAACCTGTGGGCCTATACGGAGGCGGGAGCGGACCTAGCCGTGTTCAGCGGCGGCAAGGGACTGCGCGGCCCACAGTCCTCCGGGCTGATCGTCGGGCGTGCCGACCTCATTGAAGGGGTTCGGCTCAATGGACCGCCGAATAATGGGATCGGTCGCCCAATGAAAGTGGGCAAGGAAGAGATCGCCGGCATCGTCGCCGCAGTGGAGTGGTACCTCGGTCTCGATGAACCGGCCCTCATCGCCCGATACGAGCGACAGGTCGCGCGGGTCGTCGAGACGATGCGGACCGTCCGCGGAGTCTTCGCGCGGCGCGACTTCCCGAGCGAGGCCGGTCAGCCCACGCCTCGCGCGCAGATCGAGATCGACGCCGACGTGGCCGGAATCGATCGCGACACTCTGGTCGCGCGTCTGCGCGAAGGTAATCCCTACGTTGAGGTATCACCCTCGGGTCGGGACGGAATTTACGTCAACCCCCAGACGCTGGAAGAAGGCGAAGAAGCGATCGTGATCGATCGGCTCTTGCAGGCCTTCGCGACAGGCGCCCGGAGCTGACCACGATGCGGTCGATCAAGGTCTTCAGCGGGAGTTCGCATCCCGAACTGGCCGCGGAGATCTGCGGTTACCTCGGTGTCGAGTTGTGTCCCGCGGTGCACCGACGCTTCAGCAACGACAATCTGTACATTCAGCTTCGCGAGAGCGTGCGGGAGCACGATGTCTACATCGTTCAGACGTTCAGCCCGCCGGTCCAGGACCACCTTTTCGAACTCCTGATGATGGTGGACGCGGCCCGCGACGCATCGGCGAGTCGCGTCACCGCCGTGGTGCCGTACTACTCCTACGCCCGCAGTGACAAGAAGGACGAGCCTCGGATCTCGATCGCCGGGCGCATGGTCGCCGATCTGCTGAAGAGCGCTGGCGTGTCCCGCTTCCTGACGATGGATCTGCATTCCGCGCAGGTGCACGGGTTCTTCTCGATGCCGGTGGATCACCTGACGGCCCAACCGGTGCTCGCCGGTCATTTCGGCGTGCAGGAACTCGCCGACACGATCGTCGTGACGCCGGACATCGGCAACGCGAAACGCGCCAGTCAGTTGGCGCGACGCCTGGGCGTGCCGCTTGCGGCGGGCAACAAGCGTCGGGTCGCTGACGACCGCGTCGAGATCGACGAAATCGTGGGAGATGTCGCCCATCGACACGCGATCGTGTTCGACGATGAGATCGCGAATGCGGGCACGATCGTGGAGACGACGCGACTTCTGCGCAAGCGCCACGTCACCGGCATCACCGTGGCCTGCACCCATCCCGTCCTCTCGGGCCCGGCGGTCGAGCGACTCGCCGCACTAGACGTGGACCAGATCATCGCGGCGAACACCGTGCCGATTGCGGCCGAAAAACGGCTGCCGAACCTCCGTGTCCTGTCCATCGCGCCTATCTTTGGCGAGGCGATCCGACGGATAAACCTCGGCGAATCGGTCAGCGCGATCTTCTAGACCCGGAGGACCACCCTGCTCCTCGCGATCGACGTGGGCAACACGCAGGCGGTTCTGGGCGCTTTCTCCGGCACGGACCTCCGGCACACCTGGCGGATCCGCACCGATCCTGACCGTACGGCCGACGAGCACGCTGTGCTCGTCCATTCATTCGTTGCGCAGGCCAGTTTGACTCTGGACTCGTTCGACGCGGTCATCATCGGCAGCGTCGTGCCTCCGCTGACCGCCACACTGGCGGACTTCGCGCGGCGCTACCTCAACCTATCGGCGACGATCGTGGGTCCGGGCATCCGTTCGGGCGTGCGACTGATGGTGGATAACCCCCGCGAGGTCGGAGCCGATCGCATCGCGAACTCCATCGCGGCACATCGCCTTTACGGTGGACCGGCGATTGTGGTCGACTTCGGCACCGCCACGACGTTCGACGTGATCTCCGAAGAGGGTGACTTCCTTGGCGGGGCGATCGCGCCGGGCCTCGAGATCTCGATGGAAGCGCTCTTTTCGCGTGCGGCGAGGCTTTTTCGGGTCGATCTCAGTCGTCCGCGCAGCGCGATCGGAAAGAACACGGCCACCAACGTTCAGTCAGGGCTCCTCTTCGGGTACTGTGGACTCGTGGAGGGCCTCGTTCGACGCATCAAGGAGGAGATCGGGCCCGCGCGGGTGATCGGCACCGGCGGTCTTGTGGATTACGTCGCTCGCGAGACCACCGCGATCGATACTGTCGATAGGCACTTGACTCTACAGGGGCTCCGACTGCTCTGGGAGATCAACCGGTCCGACGGTGCAGCAGCATGATCGCCGGGAGGCGGATCGTTCTCGGAGTCTCTGGCTCGATCGCCGCATTCAAAGGGGTCGCGCTCGCCAGCCAACTCGTAAAGGCAGGCGCGTCGGTCGACGTGGTGATGACGCCGAGCGCGCGCCGCTTTATCGCCCCGCTCTCGTTCCGCGCCATCACGGGGCGGCCCGTGCTTACCGAACTCTGGGACGAGGAGTCGTCGGACGCGATCGGCCACGTCGCGCTCGGGCGGGCCGCCGACCTGATCGTGATCGCGCCAGCGACCGCGGCCACGATTGCCCGACTCGCCCACGGCATGGCCGATGACGCACTGGGAGCCACCGTTCTGGCATCCAGCGCGCCACTCCTTATCGCACCGGCGATGGAACCACACATGTGGGCTGCAGCAGCGACGGTCGAAAACGTGACGATCCTGCGCCGTCGAGGCGCAATCGTCATGGAACCGGGCGAGGGTCGCCTCGCATCGGGTCAGATCGGTAGAGGCCGCCTGCCCGAACCGGAGGAGATCGTGGATGCGATCGCGCGGGAGTTCGAGCGAGAGCAGGATCTGATGGGACGGCACGTTGTCGTCACCGCCGGTGGCACCCGCGAGGCGATCGACCCGGTGCGTTTCATAGGGAATCGGTCCTCGGGCAAGATGGGAGTCGCCGTGGCCGAACAGGCGCGTCGACGCGGCGCGCGGGTGACGCTCATCCACGGCCCACTACAGGTTGCCCTACCCGCGGGAGTGGAGGCCGTCGCAGTGGAGTCGACGCGCGAGATGGAGGAGGCGATTCACTCCGCAGTCCGGACGGCGAGCGCTCTGGTGATGGCCGCGGCGCCGGCGGACTTCCGTCCGAGCGCGATCGCCGGTCAGAAGATCAAGCGGCGTGCGTCCGTCACCCTGGATCTGGTGCCGAACCCGGACATCCTGGCCCGCCTCGCCGACTGGCGGGGCATCAAGGTTGGCTTCGCCGCGGAGACGGATGATGTCATCGAGAACGCCCGCGCGAAGGTCACCGCCAAGAGGGTCGATCTCATCGTCGCCAACGACGTGAGCGAGGAGGGCAGTGGCTTCGGCACGGATACCAATCGGGTCACGTTCGTGTTTCCGGATGGGAGAGTCGAGTCGCGCCCGCTCCAGACCAAGAGCGCGGTCGCGGACGACATCCTCGACCTGATCGTCGGGTTGCTGGCCCTAAAGGAGGTGGTCCAACCCTCGAGCACGTAGTTCGTCGACCACACGGCGCACGTCCTGATGCCGATCGCGGCGGCAGATCAGCAATGCATCGGCCGTATCCACGACAACGAGATCGTCCACCCCGATGAGCGCGATCGTGCGACCTGTTCGCGAATCGACGAACGTACGATGGGTGTCGACCAGGACGCTGTTCGTCGGCACAGCGTTCGCTTCGGCATCCTGCGGCGACGCGCCAAATACGGCGTCCCAGTTGCCGATATCCAGCCAGCCCAGATCGGCCTGAACGACAACACGATCGGGCGCCTTTTCCAGGATGGCATAGTCGACGGAGATCCTGGGCAACGATGCGAACGCGCTCGTTGCGGCGGCCTCATCGATCCCAAGCAGGCTCTCCGTACGATCGAAGATCTCCACCGATCCCGGGACGTGTTCGGCGAAAAGCTCACGCAGATACGCGGCCGACCACGTGAAGACGCCCGCGTTCCAGAGGTAGCCGCCATCGCGGACGAACTCCGTGGCACGCGCGAGATCGGGCTTCTCGACGAAGCGATCAACCCGATAGGCGACGAGCCCTTCCGCCGCTCGCTCGGGCTCTCCGCGCTGGATGTACCCGAGGCCGGGATCGGGATGGGTAGGGGCGATGCCGATACAGACGATCGTGCGGCCGAGGGCAAGCGCGCTGGCCAGGCGCAGTGCCGAGTCGAACGTGGACACGTTGCGGATGAGATGGTCGGCGGGAAACGCGGTAAAGGTGGCCCCGGGGTCTATTCGGCTGAGTCGCGAGGCCGCCAGGCCGATGGCTCCAGCCGAGTCTCGCGGCACGGGTTCGACGAGTATGTTGCGGGGATCGAGTTCGGCCGCGATCGCACGCACGCCCTCAGCGTGGGTCCGCCCTGTCACGACCCAGATCCGATTGATCGGTACCGTTCTCGCGATGCGGTCGATCGTCTCGCGTAGGAGAGGTCGATCGATCAAGAGCGGCAGGAACTGCTTGGGCCGCGCCGCGCGTGTCAACGGCCACAGGCGCGTTCCGGAGCCACCGCACAGGATCACCGCGTGGTACATCTGTCGTGCTCCGCCGGAGGATGGGGAAATCTGGCCGCGCTCGGTGGGCGGCCCGTGGCTGACCGGATGGTAACCATATAATCCGCGTGCCGTGGACCGCTCCGGCGGCCGCGAGCCCTTTCGTGAGGAGCCACGATGGCTCATACTGCGGCGGATTTGGCCCGCCTCAAGGCAGCCGGGGCGCCAATTGCCATGGTCACCGCGTACGACTATCCGACCGCGGCGCTTGCCGAGGCTGCGGGCGTCGATGCCCTTCTGGTCGGCGATACCTTGGGAATGGTCGTTCTCGGTCATACCTCGACCGTGCCCGTCACCCTCGGGGCAATGCGCCACCACGTCGCCGCGGTAACGCGCGCCGCCCAGTCGACGCTCGTGGTTGCCGATATGCCGTTTCTTGCGTACCAGGTCAGCCACAAACAGGCCATGCGCGGCGCGGCTTCGCTGATTCAGCAGGGTGGCGCTGGCGCAGTCAAACTCGAGGGCGGCCGGACCGTGGCCGGAACGATTCGACGCATCGTAGACGCGGGTATCCCGGTGATGGGTCACGTCGGGCTCACGCCCCAATCGGTTCACGCTTTGGGCGGCTATCGGCTCCAGGCGAATTCGGGCGCGGCGGCGCAGCGGTTGCTCGACGACGTGGCGGCACTGGAGGAGGCAGGGGTCTTCGCGATCGTCCTGGAACTGGTGCCAGCGGCGCTGGCGGAGGCAGTGACCGGGCGGCTGACCGTTCCAACGATCGGGATCGGCGCGGGAGCTGGCTGCTCCGGCCAGATCCAGGTGCTCCACGATCTCCTCGGCTTCGTCGCATATCCCGGCCAGACCCACATTCCTCGCCACGCCGGTCGGTACGCCGACATCGCGACGACGATTCGCGAGGCGATCGGGCGGTACGCAACTGACGTGCGCTCGGGGGTGTTTCCCGCGCCCGGACACGCCTTCAACGGGTCCTCGGAACTGCGCGAGTTCGTCTCACAGCTCAGGCCAGAGGCGGTTCCCGCCTGAACCGACCATGACCGAGGTTGTAGCGACGGTCGCCGACCTGCGCGAGCGCCGAGCCGCGCTGCCTGGCCCCGTTGGAGTCGTGCCCACGATGGGTTTCCTCCACGCCGGTCACGCCAGCCTCATACGCCGGGCACGGTCCGAATGCGCCCGTGTGATCCTGACTCTCTTCGTGAATCCGGCTCAGTTTGGCCCATCGGAGGACCTTGCCCGATACCCGCGCGATTTCGCGGCCGACCTAAGCCTGAGTCGGGCCGAGGGCGTGGATCTCCTTTTTCACCCGCCCGTCGAGGAGGTCTACCCACCGGGATTCGACACATCTGTCTCGGTGGGTGGCGTGAGCGAGCGATGGGAGGGCGAGCATCGCCCTGGGCATTTCGCTGGAGTGGCCACGGTCGTCGCGAAACTGCTGATCGCGACCCGTGCCGACATCGCGTATTTGGGCGAGAAGGACTTTCAACAGCTTCAAGTTGTGCGGCGGCTGGCGCGCGATCTCGATCTCCCGACCGCCATCGTTGGGTGCGCGACGATCCGCGATCCGGACGGGCTCGCCCTCTCGTCGCGCAATGCCTATCTGGACGCGCCGGCTCGGCAGCGGGCGGTCGGAATCTCACGCGGGCTTCGCCGGGCTGCCGCGCTCTTTCGCGAGGGCGCACGCGATCCCGACACACTTCGCACCGCCGTTCTTGGTGAGATTGCCGAATGCTGTCTCATCCCGGATTACGTCGCGGTCGTGGATCCGGCCGACTTGACCCCGACGGCGACTCTGACGATGTCGACGCGAGTGTTGGTCGCCGCGCGCGTGGACCGTGTGCGACTCATCGATAACTGTGCGCTCGGGGACCCGCCTCCCTGAGGGACGGTTACCGGGCGCGCACAGCCAGGTGAATCGGCGTCCCGGAGAAGACCTCGCTGCCCGGCGGCGGCTGATGACTGAGGACGTGCCCCACCGGCACCGACGCGAGGATGTACGGCGGCACTTCGGACGGGCCTTGATAGTTCGTGTACGTCGCCGTCAGTTCGATCTGGGCGATTACCGCGCGGGCGTGCGCCTCCGACATACCCGAAAGAGGTGGCACGATCACTCGTCCATTCGGCATACGACCCACGAGACCGGGCAGCGGAGTCGGGGTCGCCGTGGGCACCGGTGATGGGGTGGGGGTCGCACCCAGCGTGCCAACGAGGGTGACGTTCCTCGCTGGTCGGTAGCGATTCGTGAACACATACTGGTTGACGATCTTGCCATCCTGGCTGACCGTTCGATAACCGGTGAGCGTGAACCCATCCTCCGCGTGCTCGACCTCCAGCTGGCGGCCGACCGGCATGGTCGGGTCATCCTGGAAGACCATCTTGGTGTCGGTCTTGACAGTGTCTCGCGCCGTCGGCGGCGCGGCCTCGACTTTCCACCTGGGATTGACGCCGTGTAGAACGAATCCGACGTTCGCGCCATCGAACCAGGAGGACAGACGTATCCAGTCGCCGGTGGTGTTTCTGAACTTCAGATCGACGCCGGGATCGTCCACTGTCGCGTCGTAGCCGAGCCGCCCCGATGGAGGAACGCCGTAGCGTGGGATCCAGTAGATATGGGAGTGCCTCTCGACGAACGGGAGCCCAGCCCAGAACGCCGCCTGGAAGACGGTGGTGGCAATCTGACAGATACCACCGGCGACCGACGGGATCGTCTCCGGGCGATCATCCTTCATCGTGATCCCGTAGCCCTTCTTGTATCCCGTCAGGAGCGTTGTCGAACCGACGGCGTTGTTGAAGCTGAACACCTCTCCCGGAGCGATCCGGGCGCCATCGAGCCGTTTCGCCGCCAGTTCGACATTGTGGGCGCGCTCGGGGATGGATCCGGCGTACGACGTCTGGGCGGCGCCCAGACGGTCCCTGAGGCGAAACTCGTCGTAGATCGCCACGTTCGCTGTGGGCGTGGGCAACGCAACAGTCACCGTGGCACCCGGGGCGGCGATTGTGGGGACCCGCGTGGCAGCGACGGGAAGGAGCGCCGGCGGTTTGGCGCGCTGAACGTCCGCCGTCGGCGTGGGCATCAGTTCGGCTCGCGGTGCCAGGGTAGCGATCGGCGCCGGGACCGACACGATCTCGGGCGGCACGTGTGGCTGTGCCGGCAGCGCTTCACCCGTGGACCCGCGCAGCCCGGGCACGACACCCTGGGTCACGCAGGCTCCCAGAACTCCCAAGATGGCCGCTCCCGCACCCGCGAGGAGGGATCGGCGACTGAAGATGCGGCCGCGCTGGCTGGTCGGAAGTGAGGTCACCGAATCTCCGAAAACGTGCGCTTGCGGGAAAAGGTTACCACAGCCGTGACGACCGGAACGGTAATCGGCACGGCCCGCCAATCACGTCCGAAACCTCCGAATCAGTTGTTCAAGCCAGGTAAGCGACTCGTCATCCCACCGTCGACCCAGACGATCTGACCGGTGATGTACTGTGCGCCGGCGCTCGCCAGGAACACCGCGAGCGGTCCAATGTCGCGGGGCAGGCCAACCCGGCCCGCGGGAATACGGGCGCCCCACTCATCCCGGTTGTATCCGCCGGGAAAGCCAAAGTACCTGTCGACTTCGATGGCCCCCGGGGCGATCGCGTTGACCTGGATGTCGTGTGGCGCGAGTTCGATCGCGCACGCCTTGGTATATAGATTGATGCCGCCCTTGCTCGCCTCGTAGTGGCTGTGGTTCGGCACCGCCGCAAAGCCGTGGACCGAACTGAGATTGATGATTCTGCCGCCGCGTCCGACGCGGATCATCTCCCGTGCGGCCCGCTGCGTACAGAAGAACATGCCACGAAGGTTAATGTTCAGGGTCTTATCCCAATCCTCAGGCGTCATCTCGAGGATCGAGTGGGGTTCGGTGATCCCCGAATTGTTGACTAGGACATCGACCCGACCGAACAGGGCCACGGTTGCATCGAACAGGTTCTGCACCGCGCCGTAAGAGCGCACATCGCAGCCGTGGACCAGGACCTGCGTCCCACGCGCCTGGAGTCGTCGCGCAAGCGCTTCCGCGCCCGTGCTATTGCTGTGGTAGCTGATGACCACCGCCGCGCCCGCCTCGGCATAGGCCTCGGCAATGCCGGCACCGATCCCGGTACCGCTCCCCGTGACCACGGCGACGCGACCCGCCAGCACTCCCGATTCGTTCGCCATATGCCGACCTCCTGGCTGTGTCCGCCCCTATTCTGGACCGACGCTAGGCCGCCTACGTATGGTATTCGGGCTATCGCCGCTCGGCTGCTGCACTTCATTGGCCGATACTGGGGCGGATCCTTCACGGCATCGCTTGCGATCGCCCTCGGCCTGTCAACCGTGGCGCCAATCCTTGCCTGGATGGGCCACGACGCTGCCGCGACCTCGGTCCGAGATCCCTTTCGGTTCGTGTGTCATCAAGATCCTCGCGCGTCGTGGTGGGTCTTTGGCTACCCGATGGCGATCTGCCAGCGCGATGTGGCGATCTACGGCTCGATGCTCGTGACTCTGCTGCTCCTCCAGTGGCGTCGCATTCTGCCCGCCGCGCCCTCCGCGATCGGCTACGCACTCCTGAGCCTGCCGATCCTCGTGGACGGAGGCACAGCGACTCTCGGCCTGCGCGAATCGACGCCATTGTTGCGCACTCTGACAGGCATGCTGTTCGGCGGCGCGACCGTGTGGTTTGTCTATCCTCTGATGAGCCTATCGCTCATTCCAACGGTGCGGACATGCGACCCTCCAGGATCGCGGCCGGACGGAGAGGGAGAACGCTGAGTCCGCGCACGGTTCCGCCAGAGCTCCTTTCCGAACTGATCGTGGAGAATGACCAGAGAATCATCCTGCTGGTGATCGACGGTCTCGGAGGTTTGCCCTCTCCCACAACGGGCCTAACTGAACTCGAGACCGCGCGCACGCCTCACCTCGACGCGCTGGCCGCGCGATCGACGTGCGGTCTCTCCGAACCGGTCGGCGCGGGCATCACACCGGGGAGTGGTCCTGGGCACCTTGCGCTGTTCGGGTACGACCCGATCGCCAGCCTTGTCGGCCGCGGGATCCTCTCCGCGTTGGGGATCGACTTCCCCCTCGAGGCGAGCGATGTCGCGGCGCGTATCAACTTCGCGACGCTCGACGATCGGGGTAACGTGAGCGATCGACGCGCCGGACGCATCTCTACAGAGGAGAATCGCCGCCTCGTCGACCGTTTGCGGTTGGTACAGGTGCCCGGCCTGGAGGTATTCCTGGAGACGGAGAGCGAGCACCGCGCGATGGCCGTCTTCCGGGCCGAGGGACTCTCCGATCATCTCGGCGATACGGATCCCCAGCAGACAGGCGTTCCGGCCCACCGCATCACCGCGATCGACGGCGGCGCAGAGGCGACCGCGCGTCTTCTGAATCACTGGGTCGCTGTGGTCCACGAGGCGCTCCGCGACGAGCGCCCGGCCAATGGACTTCTGCTTCGCGGTTTCGCACGAAGGCCAGCCCTCCCGACCTTTCAGGAGCGATACGGTCTGACTGCCGCCTCCATCGCGATCTATCCGATGTACCGCGGCATGAGCCGACTCGTCGGTATGAGCGTGCTCGATTCCGGCCCGACCCTGCCCGCGCAGATCGAGGTTGCACGCCGCTCGTGGAGCGAGTTCACGTACTTCTACATCCACGTCAAGGCGCCAGATGCCGCGGGTGAGGACGGGGATTTCGAGCGGCGCGTTCATCTGTTCGAGAGCATCGACAGCACGATACCGGCCCTACTCGATCTCGGAGCCAACTGCCTCATGATCACGGGCGATCATTCGACGCCGGCCGTGCTGCGCCAGCACTCGTGGCACCCGGTGCCGTTCCTTTTGCACGCCCGCCACGCGTTCGCCGATCGGTGTCAGGCGTTCGGCGAACGGGCGTGCACCGAGGGGAGCCTTGGAACCTTTCCGGCACAAGCGGCCATGCAGCTCGCCCTCGCGGCGACCGGCAAACTCGCCAAGTACGGCGCCTGACTCGGCTGGAGCGCCGACGATCCAGGGATCCCGACGCTCAGTTCGGAAACACCCACGGATCGGTCGCTCGCTCGTAGGCGTGGAGATCGGACGGTGCGAAATAGAGATCGACTTCGAACGCGGCCGTCTCCGGCGCATCGCTCGCGTGAATGATGTTGCGTCCGACCGTCAGCGCATAGTCACCACGGATGGTCCCCGGAGCCGCCTCGTTGGAGCGCGTCGCCCCGACCATGCGCCGAACGACCTGGATCGCGTCCGGCCCCTCAATCGCGGCGACAGCAACCGGTCCAGAGGTGATGTACGCGACGAGGCCATGGTAGAACGGCTTTCCCTGGTGAACCGCGTAGTGACGCGCCGCCAGATCACGGTCGATGCGGATGAGACGCAGGGCGGCGACGCGCAGTCCGCGAGTCTCGAAGCGGCGCAGAACCTCGCCGACGAGGCCGCGCTGGACCCCATCGGGCTTGACGATGATGAGGGTTCGTTCCAATTGCGGCAACTCCCGCTAACGATCGTGGGATCCGTGGAGGATCGCCGTCAGCGAGTGTAGTCGGGTGCCCGGGGCACCTGGATGCGCCGCTATCGTTCGCCTGTGGATGCGAAGGTGGCCCTCCTGGCGTGGTACGACCGGGAAGCGCGCGACCTCCCCTGGCGCCGCACCCGCGACCCGTACGCCATCGTTGTGGCCGAGTTCATGCTGCAGCAGACTACGGTGCGACGCGTCACGGAGAAGTGGCGGCCCTTCCTGGATCGATTTCCTACCTGGTCGGCCCTGGCCAAGGCAGCGCCCGGTGCGGCGATCGATGCCTGGCGCGGTCTCGGCTACAACCGGCGCGCGCTGCGCCTGCGCGAACTCGCCCTGGAGGTGATGGATCGCGGGGGAACGCTTCCGCAGGAACCAGACGCCCTGCGTCGCCTGCCGGGTGTAGGAACCTATACCGTCAGTGCGATCCGCGCCTTCGTTCTGGGCCACGATGTCGCGACGATCGACGTCAATCTTCGCCGCGTCCTGGGACGGTGGCTCTTCGGCCGGGAGGGAGTCCGCGACCGCGAAGTCGCCGCGGCGGCGCAGGCGATCCTTCCGCCTGGGCAGGCGAAAGAGTGGAACCAGGCACTGATGGACATCGGCGCGACCATCTGCGGCGTGCGGGCTCCTCGCTGCCTCCTCTGCCCGATCCACCCGGAGTGTCGCTGGGCAGCGAGTGAGAAGATCCACCGGGACGACAGAAGTGCCGGCCGACGCCAGGGACGTTTCGCGGGCTCCTCTCGACAGGTTCGCGGCCGGATCGTCGACCTCCTGCGGGATCACTTTCCAGAACCACTCAGTCGGGCAGCCGCGATCGAGCGAGTCAAGGACGCCCTGGTGGTCGACTCGGCGTCGGTCGAGGCGGCACTCCTCTCGCTGGTGCGCGACGGCCTGGTCGAGGACCGAGTCGGACCAGACACGGATCTCCTCGTGCTGCCAGCCGCGCGATCGCCAGAGCGGAAGGCCCAACTCGGGTTCAGGGGACGATGACGATCCGTCCCGCGCTCAGGCCCTTCGTCACTTCGGTCACGGTCTCGGTCACGAGCCCTGTCTGTATATCGACGTCGCGCCGCCGACCGTCCACGAGCGTCTGCACGTAACGGCGCGAACCGAATCGCCGAACTGCGGAGTTCGGAACGAGGATGACATCGTCCTTCTGCTGTGTTACGACCGTCACCTGCGCGAGTTGGCCGACCTGCGCCCCCGCGCCCGGCGGCTCAAAACTGACGCGTATCGCCCGTGGGTTCGTCGTCGACTGCGGCCCGACCGGGGCGGAACCGGTGGTCGGCAGTCGAACCACCTTGCCGCGGATTTCGGTGGTCCCGAACGCGTCGGTCATCACAATGGCTTGCTGCCCGGTGCTCACGCGCGCGAGCGTCGTGCCGTCGAACTCCACGGAGACCTCGAGGATCGTGGGATTGGAGATGATCGCGATCGGGTTGAAGGCCTGGAACTGCTCGCCCTGCTTGCCTGTGATGAACGTGATTACCCCGTCGTACGGCGCACGAATACGTTTGGCCTCGAGTTCCTCCTCAAGGCCGCGCAGGCGCACGCGCGCCGCCTCGAGACGTTTCGCCGCCATCTGCACGTCGAAACTCGCCGTATCGACCCGGGCGTTCGCCGCGGCTGCCTCATACGCCGCCTGCTGATCGGCAAGCGCGGCCTCGGCCCGCGCAACGCCTAGCCGTGCGACCGCCACATCCTCGTTCCGGGCCCCGGCACGGACCTGTTCGAGTCGCGCTTCCGCGGCGCGGTAGGCTTGGAGCGCGGCCTCGGCGGATCGTTCGGCCAGGGTCAGATCCTCGGCAGAGGTACGACGGGAGATGCGGAGCGCGGCCTGCGCCGCGTCGTTGTCGGTCGTCGCCTGTGCGAGCGCGAGCGCGACCGCAGATGCGCCCACGCCCGGGCGCCATGCCACCGCATCGTAGTCTGCCTGTGCCCGCGCGAGTGCGGCCAGCGCGCGCGCGGCGCCTGACTCGGCGGAGATGGTCGCCTCACGCGGCGCGTTCTCGCGTAGGTTCGCGAGATGGGCCGAGGCGCGGTGATAGGTGGAAAGAGCACCGGCGCGCGAGGCGAGCGCCGCATCAAGCTGCTCCGCCGTCGGTCCTTCCTCGAGGCGCGCCAGTTCGACGCGCGCTCGGGTGAGAGCGTTCTGGGCCCCGACGAGCGAGGCACTCGCCGCGGTCAGATCCGACCTCGCCGACGCCGAGTTCGCCACGGTCCGGGCATGCTCGATCTGCGCGATGTCGATCTCGATGCGCGCGCGCTCGATTCGGGGGCCGAGATCCCCCGCGTCCATCTGGGCGAGTAGATCACCTTTCTTCACACTATCAAGGATCGCCACGTTGACCGAGCCGATACGCCCCGCCTCCTTGAAGTACAGCGGTGTCTCCGTCTGAGCGGCGATGCGGCCGAGTCCCTTGATCGTGTCAAAGATGCTGCCGCGCTCGACGACGTAGGTCTGCTTCCCGGCGTCGTCGGCCTGAGGAACTGGCGTCGGCGTAGCCGGCTCCGAGGTGCCGACGACCGCCCCACACCCCACCGTGGCGAGCGCGACCATCAAGGCGAAGGAGAGAAAAGCGCGCCGGCTCACGATCATCGATTCTAGAGAGGATGTCGCCGGCCGGCACTCAGCTAACGTGTGCGTGGTGGATCTGACCGCGGCACTGGAGGGTGCCGATCCCGCGCTGCCGCCACGGGCAGAGTGGATCCGTCGGCCCAGCCGGCCATTCGCTCGCCTGTGCCTGCTGCCGGGATCCTTCAACCCGCCCACCCTAGCGCATGTGGGGCTGGCCCGCTCCGGCAGGGCGGCCGGACTCGACGCGGTCGCGTACGTCCTGTCCGCGCGGACGGTGGACAAAGAGGTGGTGACGGGCATCCCGCTACTCGATCGTCTCGATCTTCTCCTGCGGCTCGCCGCAGATTCCGACGATGGAGTGCTCCTTCTGAATCGAGGCCTCTACGTCGATATCGCTCGGGCAGTAACTGAGGTAACCTCGGCGAGCCTCACGTTTCTGGTGGGATTCGACAAGATCGTGCAGATCCTCGACCCGCGCTACTACGACGATCGCGATGCGGCATTGAGGGACCTGTTCGGTCTCGCACGGATCCTTGTCGCTCCGCGCGCCGACACATCCTTCGCCGACATCGATGACCTGATGGCGCAGCCGGCGAACGTGCGCTACCGGGAGTTCGTCGGGCCGCTCGATCTCGAGCCAGGCCTGCGCGCCATGTCCTCCACCCGCGTCCGCCGAGGCGCGGCGGAAGACACTCCGGCAATCGTGCGCGACTACTTGCGCACCAACCCGATCTTCGCTCAGGGATAGCGCGGGTGGCGGACTGCGCCCCGGCGGTCGAATTCACCCTGGAGAATCTGGAGAGCCTCCAACGACGGCCGGATGTCTCCAACGCCCAGCGGGCACGCCCGCTCACCGCGCGCCGCATGGAGGAAGTCGCGGTCCTGCTCCACAATCGGGTCGGAGACCGAACCCGATCGAGCGCGCGGCACGAGGATGCCGGACGCATCGCGCAGGTCGCCATCGACATACTGGATCGATCGTTCCTCGCCAACCACGAGGTAGTCGTGCACGGCGATGTGCGTGTTGTACGACATCGCGATGGTGACAACCTGGTCCCGCACCGTCCGCAGGAGGATGCCGTAATCGAGTGGAATGCCCAGGGGTTCGTCGCGCTGGGCGATCAACGCCCGCACGGTCTCGACGGACTGCCCCAGGAGCCAGAGCGCGGTGTCGACGGCGTGGCCACCGTGATGCCAGATGAGGTCATCGGTCCACGTGCGGCGGCGCCCCAACCAGTTCACGTTCTCGCGGCGCAGGAAACCGTATCGGGCGATCAGGGCGTGCGGATGGATCTCCCCATCCGCGATGAGACGACGCGCCTCGACCAGCGCTGGGTAGTAGCGCTGCGTGTGGCAAACCATCAGCGTCAGCCCACGCGCGGCCGCGAGCGCCGCCAGCGCATCGGCTTCGGCCAGGGACAGGGCGACCGGTATCTCACAGAGGACGTGCTTGCCGGCGAGAAGCGCGCGTCGGCTCTGCGCTGCGTGGACACTGCTGGGCGAGCAGACGATCGCGGCGTCGATTTCCGCGGATTCGCATGCGCGCTCGAACTCGGCCGTCGCCCGGTCGATCCCATGGTCGCGTGCAAATTGCTCTGCACCGGCCTGCTGTCGTCCCACCACGACCACGACTCGAGGAGCGAGCACCACGTCGCTCTCGGCGATCCGCCGGATGGCCCGCGCGTGGGCGGCGGCGATGGAACCACTGCCGATGAGCGCGATACGCACGCGGGCGCATTTTAGGAACGGGCCGCGAGCAAGTCTCGTTCATTACCCTTGGCCGACTATCACGCCGCCCACGGGGAGACAGGTGTTCGAGGACGTCTATCACATCGGCTATCAGACGCGCGATCGGCATGCCGCGATCGCTTTCTATCGATCCGCATTCGGAGCTGAACTCAAACTGGAGACGCGGAACCCCGACGGAGCACACCTCGTCTTCCTCCGGATCGGCGGCACCGAGATCGAGTTGATCGAACCAGCGGATGTCGCCCCGCTTCGGGCGGGCCCCCTGCTCGTACTCGATCACATCGGCTACGTCGTTTCCGACCTCGACGCCAGCCTGGCCGAACTGGAACGAAAGGGTATGCGGCGTCTCTCGCCCGAGCCGCGCCGCAACGCGGAGGGCGCTCGCCTCATCTACATGGATCCCGCAACCAGCGAGGGCCTCCGCTTCCATCTGACCGAGCGGCCAGGCGCCGTGTGAACCCGTGAAGACGACACCCTCCTCGTCCCCGCTCGCCGCGATCGTTCTGTTTCCGAGCCGGCAGTTGCGGCGGCTCTATGACTGGACTGCCCACTGGGCTCACACACGGTACGCGACGCCTTCGCTGTTCGTCCTCGCTTTCGCCGAGAGTTCGTTCTTCCCCGTTCCGCCGGATGTACTTCTCATCGCGATGACGGTCGTCAATCGATGGCGATGGTGGATGTTCGCCTCGCTCTGCATGGTTGGCTCGGTCGCCGGCGGGCTGTTCGGCTACTTCATCGGAGTCGCGCTGTACGACACGGTCGGCCGACAGATCGTGGCCTTCTACCACCTTGAGGCGTTCTTCGACGTGGTCCAGTCGAGCTACGGTGCGAACGCCTTTCTGGCGGTACTCACTGCCGCGTTTACACCGATCCCGTACAAGGTCTTCACCATAGCGGGTGGAGTCTTTCAGGTCTCGGTGTTCGAATTCGTGGCCGGATCGATCATCGGACGTGGCGGCCGGTTCTTCATGGTCGCGGCGCTACTCAGATTGTTCGGCACGCACATATCGCGTGCCATCGAGAAGTACTTTGACATCCTATCGCTCGCCTTTATGGTGCTCTTGATTGGCGGGTTCGTGGTCCTGCGGATGCTTCGATAGCGCGCAGGCGATCGAGGCGCGCGTCGAACCCATTGCGGGTCGGTGGAGGCGAGGGGATTCGAACCCCTGACCCCTGCGATGCGAACGCAGTGCTCTCCCACTGAGCTACGCCCCCCGGGGACACGCCAGTATAGCAATCGGCTCCGGCACATCCTTCGATGGTTCGGAGCCGATCCGTGAAATCTGGTTGTGGCTCTCCGGAAATCAGCCGCCGGCGGCGGCTCCCGCGCTGGAATCCGTGGGCACGCCCTCGGGACGTGGCGTTGAGGCGGCCACCTTGCGTTGCGGCTTCGGCTTCGGTGGGATACGGGGAATGTCGTCTGGCGGAGGCGGAAGGACGCCAAAGTCCAACGCTCTGGGCGGCGCATCGAGGGCCGGCACCCGGAAAATGCGGACGCCCTCGCGCGATCGCCGTCGCACCTCGCTGATGATGGTGTCGACTTCTTCGGCATCGAGTTCGAGGCGCTCCAGCAGCGTTTCCGCGACCGCGACGCACTCGTCCCAGTGCTCCAAGAGTAGATCTTTGACTGCCCGATATTGTTCGCGGAGGAGCTTGTCGATCTCGCGCTTGATCGGCGGATCGGGCACCACCTGGCCGAACGCCAGGCCGGAGTAGAACGTGCCATTCATCCCCCAGACGCCGAGGTACAGCCCAGCGAGATAGGTGGCACTTCGGAAGTCGGACGTGACGCCATTGGTGGCCGAATCGCAGAAGAGTTCCTCGGCGGCACGGCTCGCCAGCGAGATCTGAATGTCGTTGAGAAAATACTGTCGGTCGTGCACGAGCCGCTCGTGCGTCGGCCGACCGGAGCTCAGACCCAAGGCCTGACCGTGGCGGATGATCGTCACCTTCGCGAAAGGCTCGTCGTTCAGTGCGCCGAGGTAGTACTGCGCGATCGCGTGACCGACTTCGTGGTACGCCAGCATGCGCCGTTCTTCGACGGTCTGGCTCTTGATTGGTTGGCGCAGGCCCCACTCGTGGACTTCGCGCGCACGGGTGATGTCGAGATAGCGTACCTTGTCGCGGCCATTGAAGTGGGCGTTGACGACGGCCTCGTTGATGATGTGCTTGATCGCCACGGGGGAGTAGCCGATCGTGTCGTTGGAGAAGCGATCGAGATCCATCCCCTCGTGAGTGACCTTGCTGAGGTAGTACTCGATGATCTCCTTGCGGCCATCGAAATCCGGGTAGTCGACGACGATCTTCCGGTCGAACCGGCCCGGGCGCAGCAGCGCGGGATCGAGAACTTCGGCGATGTTGGTCGCGCCCATGGTCAGGACGGCCGGGATCACCGCCTTGCTGGTCTTGAGCCCGAGCTTGCGCAGGAGTTTCGCCTTGAAACTATCGTCTCGCGGGAGCGGATCCATCTGGTTGAGCAGTTCGTTGAGCGCGCCGCCGCCCCCGCCGAAGAAGCCTCCCATCGAACCCATTCCCATGCCGCCGCCCATGCCACTGCGTGACTTCCCAATGGCATCGATCTCGTCCAGGAACAGGATGCAGGCGCCGTACTTCCGCGCCAGCTTGCGGGCCTTGTTGTACAGGCCCCAGACCCGCAGCACGTCCATACCCCAGAACATGCCCTGGATGGACGGTGCGGACAGATAGCCGAAGGGAACGCCAGCCTCGGTGGAGATGCACTGCGCGAGATAGGACTTCCCGGTACCCGGGGGGCCGATCAGGAGCACGCCGCGGGTGACCTCGCCACCCATCTCGCGGAACTCTTTCACACCACGCAGCAGCGTCACCACTCTGCGCGCCACGTCGAGGACCTCGGGGTTGCCCTTGTAGTCCTTGAATCCGACGCCCGTCTCACCCGGCATGATCCAGTACATTCGCGGGCGCCCCAGGAACCAGAACAGGGCGACGAACTGGACGATCATGAAGATGATCGCGAAGAAGAGCTGGAACAGCAGCAAGAGGCCGTAGAGCACGTACTGCCACGCACCAGGGAAGAACGGCGCCGCGATCAGGTAGAGACCCGTCAGCACCGCGATGGTGATCATGATCCTCTTCCACGCGCGGATGATTCCGCTGATCACCGTGTCGACCAGGCGCTCGACCTGGACGAGTTCGGTATCCTGTTTGCGCGGGCCCTCGACACGCTGTCCGATCACTGGTTCCGGCCTCCTCAATCGATCCGCGAGATCTTGCCGTTCGCTCCTACGGTGAAGACATAGAAGACTTGCTCGAGCTGGGGAGACCCGAACCCGCGCCGTGAGAGCACGTAGAAGAGGAACTTCCGCCCATCCTGGAGCGGGTAGTTCGCGATCATCGTGATGTCCTCGTAGCGACCACCCTGACGTCTCGCCTCATCGAGGCTCTGCTGCAGTCGCTCCAGAGTTCCGCCACGCTGCTTGGTCATCTCGATCAACTCGTCCGACATCGCGCCCCACATCTTGCGGGCATCGAACTCGACCATCCCCTGCAGGTACTCTTCCACCGCGACGACGGACTGGCCGCTAATCCCGCTGGGGCGCTTGATCGCCACGCCGCTCACCGTCGCTCCCGTCGCGGCCCGCCCCGCCGCGATGGCCGGACCGATCCCCGGCAACCGATCGGCGTTGGCGACAATCACGACGGCCGCCGCTACTCCGGCCGCTCCGAACAGGACCCAGCGACGGCTTCTGACCAGGCCGAGCAGCATCATCGCGATGCCACGGACGATCAGTCGAGGAACTCCCTCACTCACGCGCCGTTACCCCAAATCTGTCTCAAGAGGTTCGTGGCATCATTCTACGGGCGCCAATCCTAGAAACGCGCGATCAAGGCGTCATTAAGTGTCAGTTAACGGCCGGTAAAATCAGCCACCGCGACGGATCGGCTGAGGGTCGGTGCCGACCGATCCACCCCGGAATCGGGATCCCCTCCACGGACCGTGTGATATAGTGTCATCGTCACATGGGAGGCCAGGATGATGCATGACAATGATGCCGTCTTCGTCATCAGCGTCGCCGCGCGTCTGGTCGGGATGCACGCCAACACGCTGCGGAAGTACGAGAACGAAAAACTCCTGAGTCCAGCCCGGACGACCGGTAACCTTCGGCTCTACTCAAACGAGGATATCGCGCGCCTGCGTCAGATTCGCGTCCTCAGCGAGGAGCGCGGCGTCAATGTCGCCGGGATCCGACTGGCGCTCAAGGTAGCGCGAGAGCTACGGCGCCTGCGTGACGATGTGGTGCAGGATGGTGAGATGAGTCGTCGCGTTCCCGAGCAGCAGCAGAACATCGTGCGGCGGCTGGACGACGCGCTCCGCAAACTCGAACTCGATAGCTAGAGAGGATCAGGGGGAAACAATATGGCCAAGGTTCTGGGAATTGATCTGGGGACGACCAATTCGGTGGTCGCGGTGATGGACGCCGGTGAACCGACCGTGATCGAGAACGCGGAAGGAAACCGCCTGACGCCGTCGATCGTTGCGGTCAACGCGAGGACGAACGAGCGACTCGTTGGGCAGGTCGCGAAGAGGCAGGCGATCACGAACCCCGAGAACACCCTGTTTTCGATCAAGCGATTCATGGGGCGAAAGTTCACCGACGCGGAGGTCCAGCGCTCGCTTCCGCACGTGCCCTACAAGGTGAAGGCGGCATCGAACGGCGACGTGCGCGTCCTCATGTCCGGTAAGGAGTACGCACCGCCTGAGATCAGCGCTCAGGTGCTAGCCAAGCTGCGCGCCGACGCCGAGGCCAAACTCGGTGAGAAGGTGACCCAGGCAGTCATCACCGTGCCGGCGTACTTCAATGACTCGCAGCGGCAGGCAACCAAGGATGCCGGCACCATCGCCGGACTCGAAGTCCTGCGGATCATCAACGAGCCGACAGCGGCGTCGCTCGCTTACGGCCTCGACCGTAAGGGACGCGAGGAGACCATCGCGGTCTACGACCTCGGCGGCGGCACATTCGATGTCTCCATCCTGCGGGTCGGCGAGGGGGTCTTCGAAGTCATCTCGACCAACGGCGATACCTTCCTCGGCGGCGATGATTTCGATCAGAAGATCATCGACTGGATCTGCGATGAGTTCCGGCGCGAGCAGGGAATCGACCTGAAGCAGGACCGCATGGCGCTCCAGCGCCTCAAGGAGGCCGGCGAGAAGGCCAAGGTCGAATTGAGCTCGGTCATGCAGACCGAGCTCAACCTTCCCTTCATCACCGCGGATGCATCGGGCCCGAAGCACCTGGCCCTCACCCTCACCCGCGCGAAGTTGGAGCAACTGACGGCCGACCTGATCGAGCGTACAGCGGTGCCGTGTCATCAGGCGCTCAAGGATGCCGGACTCAACGCCAGCCAGATCGACGAAGTGGTGCTCGTCGGCGGACAGACGCGGATGCCCGCGGTCGTCGAGAAGGTGAAGCAACTCTTCGGCAAGGAGCCCCACAAGGGCGTCAACCCCGATGAGGTGGTGGCCATCGGCGCCGCGATTCAGGCAGGCGTGCTCAAGGGCGAGGTCAAGGACGTCCTGCTCCTCGACGTCACGCCCCTGACCCTCGGTCTGGAGACCTACGGCGGCGTGGCGACGCCCCTCATTCCGCGCAACACCACGATCCCCACCACCAAGACCGAGACCTTCACGACGGCTGCGGACGGCCAGACAAGTGTGGAGGTGCACGTCCTCCAGGGCGAGCGCCCGATGTCGACCGAGAACAAGACGATCGGTCGATTCGTCCTCGATGGACTGCTGCCCGCCCCGCGCGGCGTGCCCCAGGTCGAGGTCACGTTCGACATCGACGCGAACGGAATTCTCAACGTGTCGGCAAAGGACAAGGCAACTGGCAAGGAACAGAAGATCACGATCCAGGCATCGTCAGGTCTAGCCAAGGAAGAGGTCGAGCGGATGGTGCGCGAGGCGGAGGCGCATCGCGAGGACGATGCGCGACGGCGCGAGGAGATCGAGGAGCGGAACCGGACGGACTCGCTCATCTATCAGGCCGAGAAACTGCTCCGGGAAAACGCAGACAAGATCGCGGCCGAACTCAGGAGTGAAGTCGAGGGCAAGGTAGCGGCGGCGCGATCGGCTCTGACGTCAGGTGACGTCAACACCATTCGCTCCGCGCAGACCGACCTTGCGCAGACGCTGCAGAAGGTGGGTACGGCTGCGTATCAATCGGGTACTGCGCCCCAGGATGGTGCAAGCACCTCCAGCGGTTCCTCGGCGGGGGCGTCGAGCGGCGGCCAGACCGGTACCGTCGAGGGTGAGTTCCGCGAGGTCTAAGATCGAGTTCCGGGTGGGATCGTCGCGATCCCACCCGGCGGGCGTGGAGGCTTTCGCCGGTGGAGTACAAGGACTACTACAAGGTGCTGGGCGTGGCTCGCACCGCCACCGAGAAGGAGATCCGCTCCGCCTATCGGAAACTCGCGCGCGACCTTCATCCGGACCGACGTCCCGGCGACAAGGAGGCGGAGCAACGGTTCAAAGAGATCAACGAGGCCTACGAGGTCCTTTCGGATAGGGAGAAACGGGCCCGATACGACCAGCTTGGCGCCAACTGGCAGCAGTTTTCGACCTCCCGACGAACTGGTGGTACGGGCGCCGGCCGCGCGGGAGACGTCGGCGACCTGTTCCGCGGGGACGGTGGGACCACCTTCACCGTCGGCGATCTGGGCGACGTGCTCGGACGGAGCCGAGGCGGGTCTGGCGGGCCTTCCACCTTCTCGGATTTCTTCGAGACCTTCTTCGGGCGGGGAGGCGGTGGGCCAAGTGGGGGTGGCGCGAGTTCGATTGGGCAGCGCGGCATGGATGTCGAACAGGCGGTGGAGATCTCGCTCGAGGAGGCGTTCACCGGCGCGACGCGCGTCGTACAGTTGACCGACGAGCGCTCGCAGCGTGCCCGGCGCATCGAGGTCAAGATTCCCCAGGGCGTGGCCGATGGCGCCCGGGTACGCATCGCCGGTCAGGGCGGCCCGGGCCTCGGAAAGGCTCAGCCGGGCGATCTGATGCTCCTGATATCAGTCCGCCCACACCCCGTCTTCGCGCGCGAGGGCGACGATCTCCGCGTCACGGTTCCGGTGCCCGTGACGGTCGCAGCGCTCGGGGGCGAGATCGAAGTCCCTACGCCGCGTGGCAACAGGCTGGCGCTGAAGATCCCTCCCGAGACGCAGAGCGGGCGCGTGTTCCGTCTGCGCCGTCAGGGTATGCCGCGGATAAACCGGCCTGACGAGCGAGGCGATCTCCTCGCTGAGATCGCGGTGCACCTCCCCACACCCCTCACTGAGCGGCATCGGGCGCTCTTCACCGAGATGGCCCAGTTGGAGCCCTCGCGGGCCGCGGTGTAAAGGGGCGCGCTCGTCAACGATCCATTCCGAGCGCCCCGGGCCTACGGCACGACGAGCGGCGTATCACCCCGATTCGCCCATTCGCGCATGGACCCATCGTAGTTGCACACGCGATCGTACCCAAGAAGCGTCAGAATGAAAGTTCCGTGCGCCGCACGGATGCCGCCCTGTCAATAGACGTGGACGTTCTTGTCTCGGGTGATCCCGCGACTTTCCAGCATCGCGCGGAGTTCGGCGGCAGGCCGAACCACACGGTTGTCGTCGGACGTCATGAACTCCAGCCACTCGAGATGGATCGCACCGGGCACATGTCCCCGGCGTTTGTTCCCCCGATCGTTCTGACCGGTGTACTCGGCTATGTTCCGCACGTCGACGATCACGCTATCGGATCGACCGATCACCCCGCGCAGGAGATCGCAACTGGTGTGCAGCGAGTCGACGAACTCCGGCTGATAGGTCGTCGTCCGCGGCGTCGCCCGGGCCATCGTCACCGGCCTGCTCTCGGCCAGCCATTTGTGCCAACCGCCGTTGAGAATGCGCGCATCGCGGTGGCCGTGAACCTTGAGCATCCACCAGAAGCGGGCCGCATAGAGGCTCGTGTGGCTGTCGTACACGACTACGGTCGTGTCGTTCCCGATCCCCATACGCACCATCGTCTGCGCGAACTGGTCGGGACCCATCATCAGGGTCGCGCCGTCTTCTGACTTGAGATAGATGTTCGCGTCGAGGTGTCCGACCGCGCCGGGAATATGCGCCCTGCCGTATGCCTGCGGATAGTCCGCATCGACGACGCGCACCGACGGATCGTCGAGCTGCGCGGCGAGCCAAGCCGTATCGACGAGGATCTCGGGTCGGGCGTACTCCGCCGCGGTCATCGCTGCACTTCCTCCGGTGAGTCGGCAGACAGTCCTTCCGCCTCGCGCACGGCAGACCACCATGCCGCACGCCCTCTGTCGAGTTCGGCCCGCACGCGGTGCAGTCGGCTCGGACGGAACGCGATCGCAGGAATGGCGGGCACGACGACCAGATAGATCGGGTCGATGCCGCCCAAGTTCAGAGGTCCCTCCGCGCGGCGGCATCATATCGGCCGCTTGTCCGAGGGGTCAAGAAAGGCCTTGCTAGAGTGAACGGGTGGCCAGCCGGGCCCTCCTCATCTTCCTGGCGATCCTCGCCATCCTCCTGACCGCGAACGAGAAGTACCTCGAGTGGAAGGCGGCTCGGGCAGCGGAGGAGATCGATGCGCCTCGCTCAGCAGCCGTGCTCGTGCCGCGGGTGCCGAGCGCAACGCGGGGACCATTCACGCCGCATCGAGTACGCGTGCGCGCCGAAGTTGACCTCCTCCTCGAGCCGCGCCCGGATGCGGCGAAGATTGAGCCGCTCAGTCGCGTTCCTGCGGGCATCTTCGCCCAGGCGGTCGCAGAGAGTAACGGCTGGTTCCTGCTCGACACGAACCTCATTCGCGGCTGGGCACCGATCGACGCGGTCGACGAGCCCTGAACGCTCCGGAGGGCCAGGGCTGCAGACTGGCATCACGGCTGACCGCCGGGTGACGCGGTTTCGCTCACCAGGTGCGCGCTGCAAGGCGACGACGGCGAGTCACTCTCGAGAATCCGGCCAATGGTCACCTACGAGGTCATCCCCGTGCGATCGGCGCTCAACCCCGTCAAGGGCATGGCGTTCCGATGGTCGCTCAATCCCTACCGCGGATGTCGCCACGCCTGTACCTACTGTTACGCCCGCCCGACGCACGCGTATTTCCAGCTCAACGCGGGCAGCGACTTCAGCAACATCATCCTGATCAGGAGGGAGATCGTTCCGACTCTGCGTGCCGAGATCTCGCGGCACAGATGGAAGCGTGAACTCGTCGCCGTGGGCACGGCGACGGACCCGTACCAGGCCGCGGAGGGGATGTGGCGGCTGACTCGTGGCTTCCTCGCCACCCTCGCGGAGAACGGGACTCCCGCGACCATCGTGACGAAGGGGACAATCGTCGTGCGCGATCTTGACGTCCTGACCGATCTGCAGGCGACCGCCGGCGTCACGGTCTGTCTCTCCATCCCAACGGTGAATGAGAGAATCGCCTCTCAGACGGAACCGGGAACGCCACCGCCCGCGCAACGCCTTCGCGCGCTCGCACGACTGCGGGGTGCGGGCATCCACGCCGGTGTGCTGCTCGAACCGCTGATCCAGGAACTGACCGGCGACCCAGGAGGCATCGACGATGTCGTTCGCGCTGCAGCGGACGCCGGCGCGGCTTTCGTCCAAGGGATTCCTTTACGACTGGCACCCGGAGTGCGCGAGTACTTCCTCACGCGCCTGGCAGACCATCGCCCCGCTCTGGCACGTGCTATCGGCCGCGATCTCGGCCCCAATACCACTGTACGCGGTTCGCGTGAGAGGGTCCGCGCCGCTCTCGAGGCCGCGTCGATCCGCTACGGAGTGCCCACGGCGACAGCCCTTCCGGAACCTACACGGCCTCCGTCGCGTCAACTCGCGCTCGCGCTCGTCTGACCCTTTGCCGATCGCAGCGATCGCGCAATCGCCATCGCCGCGGTCGCGCCATCGCCGGCCGCCGACACCGCCTGGCCCGAGTAGTGCGCCCGGGCGGCGCCGATCGCGTAGATCGTCGGCACGGTGGATCGCATGGAGAGATCGACGGCAACGTGGCCGGCCCGATCGCGCCCAACCTCGGCAGGCAGCCAGGCAGTGGCGGGATCGGAGCCGATGGAGAGGAAGACCCCCGAAACCTCGATACTCGCGAACTCCGGCGCCCCGACCACTTCCACACCCTCCACTGAATTGGCGCCGCGGACTGCCACGGCCGTTGCGCCATCGAGGACGCGGACGCGCGGGTGCGCCGCGCACCGATCGCGATAGACGCGCTGAGCTCGCACGGTCCGCGCGATGACCACGACGTCGGAGGCATGGCCCGAAACAGTCAGCGCCTCCTGAAACGCGGAGTCACCGCCACCGATGACCGCGACGTTACGCTCGCGGTAAAGCGGCGCATCGCAACTGGCGCAGTGGCTGACGCCGCGCCCGAGCAGCGACTCGACCCCGGCGATCTCCACTGGGCGAGGCGCCGACCCCGTCGCGACGATGATGAATCTGGCCGTGGCGGACTCGCGCCCCGCGTCGACGTGCCACTCCCCCCTCTCGAACCGCAGTCCGGCGACCTCGGCCAACGCGAAGCGGGCACCGGCGGCCTCCGCCTGCTCGTGGAGGATCGGGCCGAGGTCGTAGCCCGCGATGCCCTGCGAGTATCCGGGAAGATCCTCGATCGTCTCGACGTTCAGCAATTGCCCGCCCGGCGCCATCCGTTCGAGAACGAACACGTCCAGTCCGTCACGCGCCGCGAAGAGCGCCGCGGTCAGACCGCCGATGCCCGCGCCCACGATGATGAGGTCGGGCATCGGCCGCGACTACCGCCAGTCGTCGATCGAGACGGTCTTGCCGTAATGCGCGCCGATGATCCTCCAGTAGCCGTTCGTCTCGCCACCCACCACGACGACGTTGATGTCGTCGCGCAGGAACATCGGCACGAGGTCGCCCGGAGAAGCCCGCAACATGGTGGCGTACGGTTCCTCGCCGTACGTCGCGCGGGGGTACACGTAGTTCTGGATCAACTGGTAGTCCCAGTACTGGGAGGCGGGCATCCTCGCCGTCTCGTAGATCCAGTCGAGTAGCTTCTCCCGCGTATCGAACCCGCCCCGATCAACGAACTGGCGAGCGGTGATCGGATCAAGCACGAGCGTCGGGTATTCGTGCGGGTCGATGCCGAGCAGCAGGTTTCGCACGTGCTCCCGCCAGTGCTTCTCCCGGAGCCCGAGCGTGAAAGCGGTCGATCGGCAGCCGGAGAAGGCACTGACCGTGCTCGTACGCGCGTCGAACCCCTTTTGAACGTGAAGCGGCTCCCACGGTGACGCCTCCTCGTTCTCCGCGAAGGTGAGGCAGTTGTAGGCATAGTTATTGCCCTGGGAACCCAGATAGGTGAGTCCCGGTGTGGAGCCCCCCTGGCCATTCTGCGATGCGAGGCCCCACGCCCGCCCGATGACCGAGTTCGCCCGATTGTGCGGCCCGAGGGCCCCCGTTCCGAAGTTCATCCCGAGTTCGTGGCGAATCGGGCCGTTGACGACCGCCATCGCCGCCGCCGAGCTCGTGGTGCTCGGCCGGGCGGTCACGCCGGTCGCGACAAGGGCGAGGATGACGGGCAGGTCCTCGGGTCGCGCACCGGCCATGACCGCGTTGACCGCGACCTTCTCGACGGGCAGTTGCCAGTACTCGCGAAACGCCGTCGGCCGGAGATGACCCACGACCTCGTCGGGGCGGCGACTCGTGCCCTTGAGCATCGCTGCCACGCGCTCCTCTGTGGGAAGAACGATCGGAAGGTAGTCCGTCCACGCGTTCGCCTCGAAGAGGGCGCGCAGTTCATCCTCGGTTCCGGGATCGACGTATCGCGGGGTTGACCGCTCGAATGACCCTTCAGTGAGTTCCTGCGGGGTGAGCGGACGGGTCAATCCCTCGATAACCTCCCGCATCACCGGGCGACGGGTGATCGGATCGATACCGTCGACGTAGGCACGCAGTTCCGCGGCGGTTTTCCCCATAACTGGTTGCGGCACGAACGCCACACGCGCATAGGGGATCCCATTGACACGCGCGACCGAGCGCACCGCACGCTCGAACTTGTCGGTATGGATCGCGACCGTTGGGACTCCGTAGTCGCTATCGATCGTCATCCCGTGCACGGCGACCGCCGGCGCACAGGTGCTTCAATGGCCCACACCGATGATCGCCGCGTCGCCCTCCTCGCGGATCCGCTTCCAGGTTGCCGGATCATCTCTCAGATAGACGCTCGACATCTGTACGAACTCGGTCCGCACGGAGGGCATATTCTCCGCAAACCACTCCTGCATCTGCTTCAAGAAGAGGTCAGAATCGTCGAAACGCGCGTCGACGAGGAAGACTCGCTTGCCGTCCAGGCTCTCGATACGCGGCGCCATCGGCCGCCTGGCGACACGAGGAGGGTACCCCATCGGATTGAGGACCGTGATGCGCTCCGCCATCTGATCACTCCCGGTACAGGTGGGCGCCAGTCTAACGCGCCAAGCTCAGCGCCGCCTCCACCGGGACCCTCCCTATACTCAACGTACTGATGGACCCATCGCCGGCCGAGATGGGGCGCCAGCCGATCGATCGTCTTCGCGACGACGTCCGTCTGCTGGGTAGCGTGCTGGGCGACGTGATACTGCGCCAGACCGGCGAAAGCCGGTTCGCCCTGATCGAAGATGTGCGACAGCGCGCGATCGCCCAGCGTGAAGGGGGCGTTGAGGAGATAGATCCATCCCTGACCGCCCGGTTCTCAACCCTCGATGTCGCGACGATCGGCGATGTGGTGCGTGCGTTCGGGATCTACTTCCACCTGATCAACCTCGCCGAGGAGAACCATCGCCTGAGGACCCTGCGCGAGCGCGAGCGTCACGCCGCGCCCGCACCGCGACCGGAATCCATCGCCGCGGCACTGTCCAGCGCCCGTCGGTCTGGCGCCAGCAGCGGCGAGGTGACACAGACCCTGCACGGCCTGACGATCTGGCCTGTCTTCACGGCACACCCTTCGGAGGCGCGCCGTCGGACCGTACAGAGTCACCTCACGGGCATCGCAGGTCTGATCGCCGCGCTGGACGATCCCCGGCTGACTCCGTCGCGCCGGGAAACCCTCTTGAGGCAGATCCGCGAGAGAGTGAGTCTGCTCTGGCTGACCGACGAGGTACGGGCGGCCCGGCCAGACCCCATGGATGAAGTGCGCGGCGCGATGCACGTCATCACGCCGACCTGTTTCGCGGTCGTCCCGGCCCTCATGCGCGATCTCCAAGACTCGCTCCAACGCTACTACCCAAGCATCGAGCGCCCTCGCGCCGGCGACTTGGTGCGGTTCGGGTCGTGGATCGGCGGCGATCGTGATGGCAATCCAAACGTCCGCGTCAAGACCACGATCGAGGCACTCGGCCATTACCGCGAGCGTGCGCTCTCCTGGTACGAGGAACGGATCTCAGCGCTGTGCGCCGACTTCTCGATCGCGGGCAACGCATCCGCAGCGCTCGGTGAGTCGATCGCTGCCGATCGGGCGCACGTCCCGTCCTTCGCGGCCGAACTCGGCGATCGATTCGGCCGCGAGCCGTATCGCGTCAAATTGATGTTCGTCGGCGAGCGATTGCGCCGGGCGCGGGCCGGTCTTCCGGGAGGCTATCGGTTCGCGGAAGACTTCATGGCCGATCTCCAGGAGATCGTCCGATCTCTCGTTGAGTGCGGACTGGGCGACCTCGCCACGGGAACGCTCACCGACCTGATCGACCAGGTGAGCGTCTGCGGATTCCGCGTGGCGGAGATGGAGATCCGCGAGCATCGGGAGGCGCACACCCGCGCGCTCGCGTCGCTCTTCGCCGCGGCCGGCCAGACGGGCTACGAGTTGCTCGACGATCGTGGGCGCCTAGCCTGGCTCCGCGAACAGTTCGTGCGCGGCGCGCGTCTGCTGCTCCCCCACGCGGTGCCGCCGCCGGACGCCAGCGAAGTGTTGGGCGTCCTCGCCGCGATGCGCTCGGCCCAGGCGAGCTACGGCATGGAGTGCTGCCAGACCTACATCATCAGCATGACCCGCTGCGCTGCGGACGTGCTCGAGGTCCTCTTTCTGGCGCGCGAGGCGGGCCTGGTCGACTTCACGTCTGGGTCGGAGCGGAGCCAGATCCGGATCGTACCGCTGTTCGAGACCATCGCTGAATTGGATCAGTGCGGTGAAATCCTGCGGACGCTCTTCACCACGGAGATCTACGCCCTGCAGTTGCGTGCGTGGGAGCAGCGACAAGAGGTCATGCTCGGTTACTCCGACTCCAATAAGGATGGCGGCTACTTCCAGTCAGTCTGGAGCATTCACGAGGCGCAGGAGCGTCTCACCTCGGTCGCACGCGATCACGGCGTGCATCTCAGCATCTTCCACGGGCGCGGCGGCGCGATCGGCCGCGGCGGTGGCCCGACCGAGAGAGCGATCGCCGCTCGACCGTTGGCCGCCCAATTCGGCACAGTCAAACTCACCGAGCAGGGAGAGATGATCTTCGCGCGCTATGCGCATTCAGCAATCGCGCGGCGACACCTGGAGCAGATCACGTACGCGGCGATGCAGGCCCGACTCACGCAACCTCAGGAGGGGGTCGATCGAGCGCTGGCCAGCGAGATCGCGGCGCGCTCGCGCGAAGCCTATCGGGGCCTCGTCGACGACCCTGGGTTTATCGACTATCTCAAGGCGGCGACCCCCTTCCCGGAGATCGCGGAACTGCGCATCGCGTCGCGCCCGGTCGGTCGGCGCGGTGCGAGCACGGTCGGCCTCCAGGATCTGCGGGCGATACCGTGGGTATTCGCCTGGACGCAGGCGAGGGTGAACCTTCCTGGCTGGTACGGCCTCGGTTCCGCCTTGGAAGCGCTGAGCGCGGTCCAACGCGGGCGCGCCGCGGAAGTCTATGCCACCTGGCCGGCATTCGCGAGCGCGATCGACAACGCGCAGATCAGCCTGGGAACGAGCGACCGGAGGGTCGCGCGGCTGTACGCGAATCTCATGACTGACGAAGGACTCCGCGCCCGTTTCGCGGTCGCTATCGAGGAGGAACGGACGCGCACGACCGAACAGATTCTCCGCATCACGGGTCAGCGCGTCCTCCTCGAACGATCCACGACCCTCTCCCGTTCGATCCAACTTCGCAACCCGTACGTCGATCCGCTCCATGTCGCCCAGGTCGAGCTTCTGAGGCGATGGCGGAACCGGAGCTCTTCGTCGCACGAGAGCGACCGGCTTCTGGAGACCGTAATGCACGCCATCAATGCGATTGCGGCGGGGCTGCAATCGACCGGCTAGCAAGGCCGGAACGGCCCGGATACCGCGGCGGGCGGGCCTCGCTTCAGTTCTACCGCGTCGCGCAAACTTGACACCCTTGGAGGGGAGCCATAGGATACGGACACTAGCGAAGGCGCGGGCCGACCGTGCGGAAGTGGTGCAGTGGTAGCACACCTCCTTGCCAAGGAGGTGGTCGCGGGTTCGAATCCCGTCTTCCGCTCCCCTTCGGGGCCAGTTCGGGCCCCGGTTTCTGCCTGATTGAACGGAGAACGCGACGCCAATGGTCAAGGTCAGTTCGGAGCGCCTTCCGGATGCTCAGGTCGTCCTCAACATAGAGGTCGAGGGCGAAGAACTCGCCCGTGCGCGCGATCGTGCATTTCAAAGCGTGTCGGCGCGGGTCCGCGTGCCGGGATTCCGGCCGGGCAAGGCGCCGCGGCACATCGTCGAGCGGATGATCGGCGGCGCCGACGCTCTGCACCAAGAGACGGTCGAGCGCGCGATTCCGGATGCGTACCGGAAGGCAGTCGCCGAGGTGGGGATCGTTCCGATCGACCAACCCGAGATCGACGTCGTATCGGTCGATCCTCTGGTCGTGAAGGCCACGGTCTCGGTCCAGCCGACGGTGACGCTGGGAGGCTACCAGTCGATTCGACTTGCTCGCGTGCCCGTAGATGTTCCTTTCGAGCGGATCAACGCCACGATCGAGCGGTTGCGCGACCAGAAGACCGAATGGGTGCCCGTCGACAGGCCGGCACGGCCGGGCGATCGGTTGGTCGGCGCGGCTGATGGGTATCTCGGCGCGGCGCCCACGCTGTACGACGCGGCCGGCCAGCCGATTTTGTCGACCGAGGGCCGGCAGAGGGTCCTTTCAGACAGGAACATCTCGGTCGAGATCGATCCACAGCGCACCGATCCGGTACCTGGTTTTCACGAGCAGCTCGTCGGCGCTCGGGCCGGCTCGACCAAACGATTTCTGCTCTCATTTCCCGCCGACTGGCACATCGAGGAACAGCGCTCGAAGAGCGTGCTCTTCGAGGTGGAGGTTCGGGAAGTGCGCGAACCACACCCGCCCGCGCTGAACGATGAGTTCGCACGGTCCGTGGGCGATTACGCGACACTCGAGGCCCTCCGCACCGATGTCCACGAGCGATTGAAGGCCCAGTTGGAGCGCGAGGCCGTCCACGCGCACGAGAACGCGGTTGTCGCTGACGCGACCGCTCAGGCCACGATCGAGATCCCACCCACGCTGATTCGCCGCGAGGTCGATCGGCTCATTGCGAACTTCTCGCGAAGCCTGACCTCGCAGGGTTCCAGTCTCGAGCGGTATCTGACAGCGATGCACCAGACGATCGATTCGATCCGCGAGGAAATGCGACCCAACGCGGAGCGGAACCTGCGGCAGTTCTTGACCCTTCGGGAGATCGGGCGGGCCGAGGGTATCGAAGTGGATGGCGACGAGATCGATCAGGAGATCGATCGGATCGTCCTCACGCTGGGCGATCAGGCCGATAGTCGCCGGGCGCGACGTTCGCTCAATCGGGCCGGAGATCGGGAGGAGATCCACTCGACCATATGGCAGCGTAAGGTCGTCAACCTGCTAGTCGCCATTGCGGATGGTGAGATTCCGAGCGGGACCACGGAGTCTTCCCCGATCGACGGCGATGCGGAGGGCGCGAACCTAGCCGAATCGGCAGGATCTCCACCCCCCGCATAGGCCCTCTGCGAAACGATGTCTCGCGGGGGACGCTCTCTATAATCGCCGGAGGGGCGGGGCGGCCGCCCGCGGAGTGGCACATGGACGCGTTTCGAACCTTCGCTTCAACGACACCGCTCTCCAACATCGTGCCGATGGTCATCGAGAACACGGGCCGGGTAGAGCGCGCCTTCGATATCTACTCGCTGCTCCTTCGGGAGCGGATCGTCTTCCTGGGCACGCCGATCGACGATCAGGTGGCCAACGTGATCGTCGCGCAGTTGCTCTATCTGGACCGGGAGGACCCGGACAAAGACATCCACATGTACGTCAACTCGCCGGGCGGCCACATTCACGCGGGACTTGCGATATACGACACGATGCAGGCGATTCGGCCGAACATTCACACCTACTGCCTGGGGATGGCGGCGTCCTTCGGCGCGGTGCTGCTCTGTTCGGGAACAAAGGGGATGCGCTACGCGCTCCCGAATGCCGAAGTCATGATCCACCAGCCGCTCGGCGGCATCAGCGGTCAGGCCGTCGACATGGAGATCGAGGCGCGGCGCATCCTTCGCCTGCGCGAGCTTTTGAACGCCATCCTGGCCAAACATACCGGGCAGCCCATCGAGCGCATCCGGGTCGATTCCGACCGCAATTTCTGGCTCACGGGCGAACAGGCCCGGGAGTACGGCCTAGTCGACGAAGTTCTTCCCGCGCGAAGGGGGCTGAATGAGCCCCTTTCATTGAACGGCAAAAGTGAGGCGCGCAACAACTGAGTCGCGCGAGAGGATAAGGAGATGGCGAACGCTCGTGGCGGCGGCGCGCGTGGCCAGTACCACTGCTCCTTCTGCGGGAAGGGTCAAGAGCACGTCCGGCGTCTGATCGCGGGTCCGGGTTCGGTCTATATCTGCGATGAGTGCGTGGACCTGTGCCGCGAGATCATCGACGAGGAGCAGACCCCGCAACCCAAGAGTCGGGTGCCGCTCACCAAGGTCCCTACGCCGCGACGGATCGTGGACATGCTCGACCAGCACGTCATCGGCCAGGAACGAGCCAAGAAGGTCCTCTCCGTCGCTGTGTACAACCACTACAAACGGGTCAACTCCGGCGCCCAGATCGACGATGTCGAGTTGCAGAAGTCGAACATCCTCCTGATCGGTCCGACCGGGTGCGGCAAGACGCTCCTTGCGCAGACGCTGGCGAAGATCCTCGACGTACCCTTCTGCATCGCGGATGCGACCGCGCTGACCGAGGCAGGGTACGTCGGCGAAGACGTGGAAAATATCCTGCTCCGGCTGATTCAGAGCACGGACTTCGACATCCAGCGCGCCGAGCGCGGCATCGTCTACATCGACGAGATCGACAAGATCGCCCGTAAGAGCGACAATCCATCGATTACCCGGGATGTTTCCGGCGAGGGAGTGCAACAGGCACTCCTCAAGATCATCGAGGGCACTGTCGCGAACGTGCCGCCCCAGGGCGGCCGAAAGCACCCCCATCAGGACTTCATCCAGATCAACACCGCCAACATCCTCTTCATCTGTGGCGGAGCATTCGAAGGGCTCGAGAAGATCGTGGGCAACCGGATTGGCACGAAGAAGTCGATCGGGTTCCGGCCCACCCTGGTTAGTGACGAGCACGACCAGAAGGAGGCGGCGGCGCTCCTCGCCCATGTCATCGCGGACGATCTCCTGCGCTACGGCTTGATTCCCGAATTCATTGGTCGGCTCCCGGTGGTCGTGTCGGTCGATCCGCTCGGCAAGGACGCACTGATGAAGATCCTCACCGAGCCGAAGCACGCGATCGTCAAGCAGTACCAGAAGTTCCTGGCGCTCGACAAAGTCGACCTCTCTTTCACCGAAGACGCTCTGGAGGCGACGGCCGAGGAGGCGCTCAAACTGAAGACCGGCGCGCGAGGTCTACGCACCGTGATCGAGGACATCCTTCTAGACGTGATGTACGACATCCCCTCGCGCGGGGATGTCAAGAAGGTGGTCATCAACGGCGACGTCATCAAGCATAAGAAGTCGCCAATCCTGCTGAATCGGTCGGATCGGGTCATCGAGGATCACGCCGTGCGCGATGTACCCGCGTAGATGGAATCGCGGTCGCAGGAGCAGTACGCGGTCGTAGCTTTCGCGCCGAGGGATCAGATCGAGGATCTGCGCAAGGTCCGTGCCCAGAGCGGTATGCCGCCAGCGATGGATCTCCACGTGACGCTGCGTCGTCCATTCGCCATGCCGGTCCACGATGGCCAGAAGATCGCTCTGGATGCACTACGTCGCGCGGTTCAGGGGTTTCCGCCGTTCGGGATCCGAACCTCCGATGCCGAGGTCATCGCTCAGGAGAGCGGCCACGCGATCATTCTCCCGCTCGAGGAGTCTCCAAACCTACTCGAGCTGCGTCGCCGCGTCGGGCAGGAACTCGCCCGTCGCGTGGGCATCCCCATCGGCGATGGTGGGCAAAGGTCCCGACCTCACGCGACGATCATCGGTGGGATCCGGCAGGGCGATCTCGAGCGCAGCCTCACGGTCGTGCGGGGGTGGCGATTGAACTACTCGTGGATCGTACGCGAGATCGATCTGATCGTCCGGGCCGACGGCGGCCTTTGGCGATCCGTGGCCCATTTCCCTTTCGGCCGTCCGTAACCGCGAGGCCGTTCTAACGGGTGGTGTGGTACACCGATACCGACTGAATGGAGCCGCAGCAGCCGAGTCGCCCTCCGCCTCTCCCCATCTCCCTGACGCCCAGGCACCCATCCCCACCACCACGCGCCGAGCAAGAATCCCGCGTGCCCCGGATCTCCGAAGGTACGCCCTGGCATCCGCTTCCTGAGCCGGCTCTGGCCCGCGAGGCACCGCTTAAGATCGACACAAGTCTTGGTGGACTCCTAGAGCCGGAGCGCGATGCCATGCTGAATCACCGCCTGGCCTGGATCGCGCTTTTGGGGCTCGCCTTCGCGTTCATCGTGATCCTTCTGGTCATCGCGCCCACCGAGGCAGTGCCGAAACTGGTGGGGCCGTTCGCCCAGCCCGTCAGCGGCGCGGGCTACGGTCCGCTGGTCGCGATGTTCGGGTTCCTCTCATTCATCGTGGTCCTAATTGGTGGCGCCTGGATGTGGATCGCGATGGGGCGCCCCTATGAGCCGCCGCCCGAAGATCAGCCCACTGCGGCGCCCCCCATATGACCGATCAGCAGGAGGCCGTCGGTCGGCAGATCACGTACGACGTCGGGGAGCGGCCTGTCGCCGGTATCGTTGGCGCGCTCCTCCTGGCGGTCACGGTTCTGGTCATCGGCATCGTGCCAATCATCGTCGGTTTCAACTCCGAACGGCGCGACCCGGGTGGATACCACGTCCTGGGCGTCCTAACCGGCCTGGGACACATCGTCCTCGGACTGCTGTTCCTCGTGGAAGTCCTCCTCACCGTGGCGAACGGGCGGGGAAGGACCCTGTTGCGTCTGGCTCACGCGCTGGGGCGGAAGCCGTTCCTCCCCACCCTCGATTTTCTTATCGGTCTGATCGGCATCGGCTTCGGAACCATTCTCATGTTCGCGTATACGCAGACCATCGCCGATCTCCCGCGCCTGCCGCGATACGCGCTCGGTTACACGATGGATGGGTGGCTCGGCATCTGGATCGTCTGGGTGTCGGTCCTGGGCGGCATCCTCTTTTGGTCACTCTGGATCGACGCTGTCCTCGGCCGAGATCCTCGGCCTCAGATGGTTGTCGAGCTGCCCGAGTATGACGACGAGGAGGAGGAGTAGGCGCCCGGACTACTTCTCTTCGAAGGCCTTCCTGAACGGCCCGAGATCATCTTCGGGCGACTCCTGGATTTCCGGGCAATCGTTGGGCAACACTTCGAGGCCCTCGACCTCACCTGTGGGCCGAGCGGTGTCCGAAATCGCCAGCATCATCTCGCTGAGCGGGAACTGCATCTCCACCAGGAGCGGACTCTCGAAGCGCACGAGCACCGACGGCAGATGTTCGAGGAGCGTGCGAATCGCGTCGAACTCCACATCGTCGGTATGAACCCAGTCCTGCATCTGTGCGATCAGGGTGTTGATCTGCGCCGCCCGTCGCCGCACCAGTTCTTCAACCGATTGAGCGGATCGCCCGCCCGGGCTCGCCCCGTGCTCTTCGCGGAGGAGATCCAGGACGTGCCGGATGATCTTGTCATTCAGCACGCCGACGATTATACGCTTCGTGTCGGTCCCATCCGACCGAAGACGGCGGCGATACAACTCACCGGGAGGCGAGAGTGCCGACACCAGACGACCCGCTGGCACGCGTAGGCAGACGCACGACGACACCCGCGGTGGAGATCTTCCCCGGCGTGGTGCGACGGACGATCGGTTGGGGAGATCGCGCTATGGTCTGCGAAATCACGCTCGCGGCCGGTTCGGTGGTACCGGCACACGACCACCCACACGAACAATGCGGTTACCTGGTCAGCGGCCGACTGGCGTTCACCATTGGCGAACAGACGCACCTGCTCGAAGCCGGCGACGGTTGGCTCATTCCAGGAGGCACCACCCATTCGGTTGAGGCTCCGGTGGAGTCCGTTGCGATCGACGTCTTTTCGCCAGTGCGCGACGAATACCGGTGACTCAGTGATCGGTAGGGCGATCGCGCAGGATCTCGAGAGCGTGGTACAGGGTCGGTTCGATCGCCTCCAGGCATTCCTGGACACCTCGCGGCGATCCGGGGAGATTGACGATCAGCGTCCTGCCCCGCGTACCCGCCATCGCTCGGGAGAGGATCGCTCGCGGCGTTGCCGGGCGGATGACCGCGCGCATTGTCTCGCCGAGGCCGGGCACGACGCGATCGACGACATCGGCGGTCGCCTCCGGTGTAACGTCGGAGCTAGCCAGACCGGTCCCACCACTCGTGAGGGTCAGATCGATTGCGCGCTGGTCGCTCCAGGCGCGGAGGATGTCGGCGATTGCGCCACGATCGTCGGCCACGAGCCCGCGCTCGACGACCTCGTCCAGGCCCGCCACGACGGGCGCGGCAAGATCCCCGCTGGCATCTGCTGCCGTCGAGCCCCGAGCCCGACTGCTGCTCACCGTCAAGATCGCGACCTGCGGGCGCATCGCGGGAGCCTACCATGCTGATTCGGCTCACCGTCCCCACGCGTCGACGCGAGGCGCTGGAGGAGATCACCGATCGCGTCGCTCAGGCGGTGCGGTCGACGGGAGTCTCCGAAGGGGTTTGCTTCGTGATCGTGCCGCACACGACCGCGGGCGTGACCCTCAACGAAGCGGCCGATCCGGCCGTGACCGCGGACACCATCAACCATCTTGCGGAGATGGTGCCGCGCGAGGGATTCTGGATCCACGCCGAAGGGAACTCCGACGCGCACGTGAAGACAAGCCTGTACGGGAACTCGGTGGCGGTGGCAATTGAGGCATCCGAACTGGTCCTGGGCACATGGCAGGGCATCTTCCTGAGCGAGTTCGACGGTCCCCGGCCGCGCACGGTGCTCGTGAAAGTGATCGCCGGGTAGCGCGCTCTCTTCGAGCGCACGACTGTCACAGGACCGAGACGATCCGCGTCGCGGCATCCTCGCTGAGATCCAAGTCGAACGAAGGGATCTTCGCCCCTCCGGAGCCGCGCAGAATCCGGACCACCGGGCGATCGAGCTTCTCCTTGTTCACGCGCGCCACGACACCGGTGTATCCCAGCCAGCGACCGGCGGTGACCCGAATGGCCATCCCGACTGGAAAGGATGGCACGAGCGAGCGGAAGAGATCCAGTAACTCCTGGTTCAGGGCGGAGGTACCCATCTTGGCCATGATGTCCAGCACGACCTCAGGGGCGAGGGCTGGCCGGTAGGGTCGGTCGGTCGCGAGGGCATCATAGACATCCGCGATCGCGGCGATCTCTGCTATGAGGATGATGCGCCCCTCGTTGCCGAAAGGCGGGCGATGGACCTGATTCAGTCCGTTAAGCCCGCGGGGATACCCCTTGCCATCCTGGCGCTCGTGATGTTGGTAGGCCACGTGATTGATCAGCACGTCGTTCGGCTGGGCCGCCTGGAGTAACTCGAAGCCGAGGGTCGGGTGGCTCTTCATGACCTCGAATTCCTCGTCAGTCAGCTTCCCCTGCTTATTGAGGATCGCCTCGTCGACAAAGATCTTGCCGATATCGTGCAGGAGGCATGCGCGTGCCAGCCGCTTGAGGCTGCCACGATCGAGTCGAAGCTTGCGACCCAGCACGAGTGCCGCCGTGGCCATTTCGACTGAGTGGGCGAAGGTGTAGTTGTCGTACGATTTGATCGCCGCCATTCCGGTGAGCAGTTCGGTATCGAGAACCTCGTTCATGATGTCGTCGACGACCGAAACGACGGCGGCAGTCGGCACGAGGTGCCCTGCCGCCTGGCGGAACTCCGTGCCGCGCAGTTTGCCCTGGATTTCCCGCGGACTCAATCCTTTCAATTGCGCGGCCGTGCCGCCAATCGCCTCGAAGACCCGATAGACCGTGTTCGTCGCCTTGGCGCGCAGAGCATCGCTGATGACCTCGGGCATCTCGATATCGGCGGTCTCTTCGTCCTGGATCGTGACCGCCGTCGTTCCCCGCTCGAGCAACGTACGGACGTACCGCTCCGTGAGCGCCGTCCCCCCGGTGAGGAGGATGTTCCCTTTCGCGTCGAGGATCGAATGCCCGAGGAGCGTACCTGGCTCCGTCTCCTTCAGGCTCACCCGTCTCACGTGGAGAGCCTCCCGCTGGGTTGCCCGTCAGCCGGCATCGAGACGATCAGATCCGGGTAAGGATATCGACGCCCTGGAGAATCCGTTCCTCGGAGATGGCGTAGGAGATCCGGATGTGCGTCGGCTGCCGGGAGAAGACCGACCCGGGGATGAGCAGAACGTTGTTCGCGATGGCCCGCTCCACAAAGGACGACGCATCCCGATCGTCGACGCGTGGCATCACGTAGAACGCCCCACCCGGGGTCCAGACCTCAAACCGGCGCCGCAGTCCGTCCACGATGAGATCGCGCCGCCGCTGATACGCCCGCACCTGGGCGGAGGTGTCGACATCGAACGCCACAAGAGCGCCGTACTGGGCGAACGATGGTGCGCAGACGAACGTGTACTGCTGCAACTCCTTCATCTTGTCGAGGATCGGGCGCGGACCAACCGCGTACCCGATGCGCCACCCGGTCGCGGCGTGACTCTTGGACAGCGCGTTGAGAGTGATGGTTGCTGGATAGAGGGATCCGATGCTGAAGTGGCGGGATCCGTCGTAGACGAACTTCTCGTACACCTCGTCGGCGAGGATCACGATGCCGTGTCGCGCGGCGATCACCGCGATCCGGCGCAGCCGGTCCTCCGGCACGACTGCCCCCGTCGGATTCGCCGGGCTGTTGAGGACGATGAGTTTCGTCTGCGGCGTGATCGCGTCCTCGATTCGGTCTGGGTCGAGGACGAAGTCCGGATAGGTATCGACAAACTTCGGCCGGGCACCAAAGAAGCCAACCAGTTGCGGGTACATCACGAAATAGGGATCCGGAATGACAACCTCGTCGCCCGGGTCGAGGAGCGCGGCCAGGGCCAGGAAGATCCCGCCCGAACTCCCGGAGGTCACCAGGACGTCATCAGCATCGGCCCAAATCTGGTTCTCCTCACGCAGCTTCCGCGCGATTCGATCGCGCAGCGGCGCGATTCCCTGAGTAGGCGTGTACCGATTCTGACCGTCCTCGATCGCGCGGATCGCCGCAGCCCTCACGTCCCCTGGGACAGCAAAGTCGGGTTGTCCGATCGAGAAGTTGACCGGATCCTTCAGCGACGCCCCGAGATCGAAGACACGACGGATGCCGGAACTTTCGATCAGTCGGGATCGTTCGGAGAGCAGACCTGCCACATCGGTCGTCTCCATCCCGAGGTATTCTAGAGAGCGATCAACCCTCGTCTGGCGGCGGTATGCGTCGCCTCGGTGCGCGACGCCGCGCCGAGCTTGGCGAGGATGGCTGCTACGTGAAACTTCACTGTGTGCTCGCTGATCGCGAGTCGAGCCGCGATCATCTTGTTGGCAAGGCCCTCGGCGACCAGTTGAAGGACCTCTCGCTCTCGCGCGGTCAGATCATTCGGGCTCCCATTGCCCATGCGCAGGCCGCGCGAGAGTGTCTCCCCCGAAGCGATCGTACGCTCAATGACCACAAGACCCGCGCTGACCGCGCGCAGCGCCGCTGCCAGAGTCGGCCCGTCCGCCCTGCGGGAGACGTAGCCCCAGACGCGGTTCCGCAGGGCAACCGCGAGTCGGTCCGCCCACGGCGTTGGGCCAAGGAGAACTGGCGCGATGCGAATCGCGGCCAGGCCCGCCGCGAGTTCGTCCGCTGCGTCCAGCGGAGGGTCCACGAGAAGCGCCTCGGCGCTGCCATCGAACGGATCGCGGAGATCGTCAATCGAGGACGCGTCGGCGACGGTCACGATCCCCTCGCGGGCGAGGAGAGTGCGGAGCCCCTCCCTGATGAGCGGTGCCGATGCGACGATCACCACTCGGGGGAGTCGCTCTCTCACCGTCAGGTCGGGCGTTCGCCCACAGTGACCGTGAGATCTCGCGCCTCGCCTCCGCGGATCACGCGGATGGCGATCGCCTGGCCGATGCGATCCGCGCGTAATGCGGTCTGCAAGTCTCCCGTATCCCGGATCGGCTCTCCACCGAAGAGGATCACCACGTCGCCCAGCAAGAGGCCGGCACGATCCGCAGGTCCATCTGCCTCGAGCCCCACGACGAGCAGGGCGGCCTCCTGTCCAGGGGCGTGTCGATCCCGCATCGAGACGGGGAGCGCCACTGGCTGCGACGTCACGCCGATATAGGCGCGACGAACCCGGCCCTGCCGTTGGAGATCCCCCACGACCCGACGGAGGGTCGCCGGCCCGATCGCGAACCCGGCGCCCTGACCAAGATGCGACGTGAGCATCGCCGCGATCCCACCGGAGGCGAGAACGAGCGCTCCCCCGGAGAATCCGGGCAGCGCGGTCGCGTCCGTCCGGTAGTAGTCCTCGAGTGTCCCGCCGCGCCCGGTACGGTCATCCCTCCCCGCCGAGGCGATCACGCCCAGCGAGGCCATCAGTGCCGCGCCCGGTCGCCCGACCGCCACGGCGAGCGCGCCAACACGGGCGTCGGTGGCAAAGGAGGCCGGTGTCAGTAATTGGGCCTCGGCCTTCAGCACCGCGATATCGGTCCCGGGGTCGCGACCGATCAGCTGAGCCGGGAGGTCGGCGCCATCGGGCGCGGTGATAGTGATCTCTTCGTCCCGCTCGATCCCGTGGTCGGCGGTGACGATCGTGCCGTCATCGCTCCAGACCAGTCCGGACGAAGGAAGGCGGCGCCGAGCATTGACTGCGACGATCGATCTCCCCGCCCCGGCGACGACCTCGGCGAGCGCATCCGATAGCTGTGTCAATGTCGCGATGGCGCTCACATCACCCTCCCGCCACCAAGTGCGGCAACTTTACGGGTCCGCCCGGCCTGCTCCCACGCCCGTTCGGGCGGTCGTCGGCCCACACGTTCGAGCAGGCTCGCGAGTCAGGCGGCCTCGATCGTCGCGGTGAGCCGGCGGCTCAGCAGTCGATCGCGGTATAGCTCAGCTTGCTCGAGAGGACACACGATCACGCGGGCCCGACCGTGGTTGTGCGCGTCGAGCATGATCTCTGTCGCTCGCTCGCGACTGAGCGGTGGCACGGCGGCGATGAGCGAGTCGACCACATGGGCCATGTCGTTGACCTCATCGTTATGGAGCAGCACGACGTGCGGCGGCAGCCGCGCCGTCAGTCTGTCGGTGTCGATGGTCGGATCGACTTCTAGCTGGCGCTGAAATAGGGGTGCAGTCCACACGGCACCTATCGTATCTACGGGCGGCGTCTCGCTGCGTTACGACTTCGCAGCGACGATTGGCGTGGCTTAGCGGCTGATCTCCCCACGGTACCATGCCTCCGATGAAGCTCTCGTGTCTGCCCGTCTCCCTGTTTCAGGCAATCGCCGTCGAACGGACGATGCCGCTCACCGACTATCTGCGCCTGGCGAAATCGGTTGGCCTCGATGGGACGGAGTGCAGCCTTGGCTTCATTCACCCGCTCGGACCGCACCAGCCGGCGGAGTTCCGGGCAATGGTGCAGGACGCCGGCTTGGAGACCAGCATGCTCACCTGCCATCCCGACTTCACCCATCCGGATCCCGATGTCCGCAAGGCGCAGGTCGCGGACATGACGCGCAACCTGGATACGGCCCTGGCGATCGGCGCGCCGCTGATCCGGGTCCTCACGGGACAGCGGCACCCCGGTGTGTCCGATGACGTTGGGACTGGCTACGCGATCGACGCTCTGGCCTCGCTCTCATCGGAAGCAGATGCACGGGGCCTGACACTGGCGCTTGAAAATCACACCAAGAGTTTCTTCTGGCAGTACTTCGACTTCGCTCAGCGGGGGGTGGTGTTCACGCGCATCATCGCGGGATTACGCGGCACCTCGGTTCGCGTCAACTTCGATTCGGCGAACCCCCTCGTTGCCGGTGAGGAGGCTCTCGAATTATTCGAAGAGGTCAAGGATAGGCTGGCGATTCTCCACGTGGCGGATACCCCCACGCAGGGTGAGTTTCGCTTCTGCCGCATCGGCGAGGGGATCGCCCCAATCGCCGAGCTATTTCGCCGAGCCCGGCTTCAGGGCTTCGACGGATGGGTCTCAGTCGAGGAGGCGAGCCGCTCCGGGATGGATGCATTTGGCGTCGCGGTCGCGAACGTGAGGCGTCTCTGGACGGCCGCAGGCCCACCGGCTTAGATCAACGTCCGAGCGGGAGTCCGGCTCGCAGCAGAAGAAGAAGGATGCCTCCCACCGCCAATCCCTGGAGGATGGGAGCCGTCCACACCAGCGTCCGGGCGGCAGGACGATCCGCAGCGTGGAGGCCGATGCCGACCGCAATGTTGACCAGGGCCAACAGCGAGCCGATGACGGGCAGTGGGCTCAGGTCCGCCACCGTGCCGACCAGCGTGGCCGTGCTGTCGGCCTCGTATCCGAATGGGAGCGCCATCGTGGGCGCGGCATCAATCGACCACAAGTAGAGATAGAGTCCGATGTTGAGGACGAGCGCCAGAACCGCCCCGGTGACGAACGGGGCGTCCGCCGATGCTGATCGGAGTGCGTTACGCACGAGCGCCGGTGACCGACGGCGTGCAGCCCAGATAGTCGGGTGCCCCGGTCAGGCTCGGACCGACGCGGCCGGAACGCCGGGATACACCGGGCTGCACCAGTGACGATAGGCGTTGGCCTGGCCCCGCACCACGCGATCAAATAGCCGGCGCAGCCGCTCAGATACAGGACCGACGCGGCCATCACCGATCGGCCGCCGATCCACGTCGACGATCGGAGAGATCTCCGCGGCGGTGCCTGTCATGAATACCTCGTCGGCCACGTACAGTTCGCTGCGATCGATCGGACGTTCGATCGTCTCGATGCCGAGATCGCGGCGCGCCATCTCGATGACGCTCGCGCGGGTGATGCCAATCAGAATGTTCTCGGTCGGTCCGGGCGTGATGAGCGCGCCGTTGAGGACGAGGAAGATGTTCTCGCCGCTCCCCTCCGACACGTGCCCCTCATGGGTGAGCATAATCGCCTCATCGAACCCATTCAGGTTCGCCTCGGTCTTGGCGAGGGCGGAGTTGACGTAGATACCGGTGACTTTCGCCCGCGCGGGGATCGCGTTGTCGTCTACCCGTCGGTAGGAAGAGGTGCAGCACCGGCACCCGTTCTCGGCAGGTAGATACTTGCCGAAGGGGGTGGTGAAGATCGTCAGGTCGTCGTCGAGATCGTGCATCCGCACCCCCACGATCTCACTCGACTTATAGGCCAGCGGACGGACATACACGTCCTGCTGGTAACCGTTGCGCACCACCAGTTCGGTCGTGAGCGCACAGAGTTCGTCCACGGTGTGGCGCAGGCCGATCCCAAGGATCCGGCACGACTGAACCAAGCGTTGGTAGTGATCGCGGAGGCGGAACAGGTAGATCTGCCCCTCGCTCACGTTCCAGTAACCGCGAATGCCCTCAAAGCACCCGGTGCCGTAGTTGAAAGCATGGGTCTTGACGCCGATCACGGCCTCACGATCGTCGACGAACGCACCTCGAAAGTAGGTCACCATGGCTGGCGCATTATAGGCACGCGGAAGAGACAGGTCCGTGGCTGGAGGTCGACCGACGACCGGCGGCAGTGATTTATGTCGCCTCTGGTAGACTTCGTGTCCAGTGTTTCAGCCGGACAACGAGGGGATCGAGACATCACCTCCCGGCGTCATCGATACGCTGATTGGCGGTTTCAGGATCATCCATCGGGTACCCGAGGTGATCGCGGTGCCGATCGTCTACGGCATCGCCCAGGTGTTCGGTCCACAGCCAAGGCTCGGACCCAAACTGACGGCAACCGTTCTCGGAATCCTGGACGAACTCGACGCGAGCGCAGTGGAGGCTGGCAGAGAGCCAGCATACGCGGGCAATCGTGAGACCATCCGCGGGGCGCTGATGGGTGAGGGCCTTGGCAGCCCGGGCTGGCGTGTAGTGCTCGATGAGCCGTTCCAGGTCGCGGCGTTCTTGCTCGTTCTCGGCGCCGTCGGCGTCCTCGTTACATCGTTCTGGCGGTGCCTCATCGGCGACCTCATACGTCCGGAGGGGCGGCTTGATCCACTGAGCGATGCGACTCTGCGGCTGAGCGTGCGGAACGTCCAACTGTATCTGGTCTACGCCCTGGGCTGGGTTCTCCTGACGATCGCCACGTTCGTCGTGATGTTGCTGGCGGTCGTGCTATCAGTCATCCCGCTCGTTGGCCCTCTCATCGCGTTTGTCGCGGGTCTTGCGATCGTCACGTTGACCGGTGCGGCTGCCTTCGGGGCCCTGATCTACCTCTACTTCGCGATCGATGCGATGGCGCTTCTTCGCGTCGGGGTGCGCGAGGGCATTCTGACAAGTGTCAGAGTCGTTCGAGCGTACTTCTGGCCCTGCATCGGGTTCATCGTCCTGAGTGTGGCGATTTCTGTTCTCCTGGGGGTGACTGCGAGCGCGTTTGGGACGAGTGCGCCCGCAAGTGTTCTCTCCGCGGTTCTGAACGGTTATGTCCAGTCGGCGGTGATCACCGCGGGGATGATCTTCCTCCGCGATCGCCAGATCCGGCTGATCCCCCTCGAGGAGGCCACCGCGTGACCGACGACACCACTCCATCCACGAGCGCCGCGCCCGGCGAGTACGACGAGAACTCGATACAGGTTCTCGAGGGTCTCGCCGCGGTGCGCAAGCGCCCCGGCATGTACATCGGGTCGACCGACGTGCGCGGCTTGCACAAGATCGTCGGCGAGGTGGTGGACAACTCCGTCGACGAGGCAATGGCGGGCATCTGCGATCACATCACGATCACGCTCCACGCGGATGCCAGCGTCACCGTTACCGATAACGGCCGAGGCATCCCTGTGGGTGTGCACCGGCAGACCGGCAAGTCCACGCTCGAGACCGTCATGACCACGCTCCATGCCGGGGGAAAGTTCGGCGACTCCGGCTACAAGGTGGCATCCGGTCTCCACGGCGTGGGCGTGTCCGCGGTGAACGCACTCTCGGAATGGCTGCGAGTCGAGGTCGAGCGCGATGGTCGGCGGTATGTGCAGGAATATCGTCGAGGAGAGCCCGTCGCCGATGTCGCGGACGTGGGGCCGTCGGACAGCCACGGCACCACCACGACGTTCCTGGCCGATGCGACGATCTTCGGGGAGCTCGATTACTCCTTCGAGGCGCTTGCCCAGCGGTTCCGGGAACTCGCCTACCTCACGAAGGGGCTGACGATCACGGTGATCGACGAGCGGTTCGATGCTCCGATCCCGCGCGAGATGACCTTCTACTTCGAGGGCGGCATCGTCGCCTACTTGCGGCACCTGAACCAGCGCCGTGAGACGCTCCATCGCCCCTTCTACGTGGAGCGCGATGTCGAGGGAACCCACGTCGAAGTGGCGATTCAGTACAACGATGGCTACGCCGAATCTGTGTTCTCGTTCGCGAACAACAGCACGACTTCGGATGGTGGCACCCACCTGACCGGGTTCCGGACTGCGGTGACCAAGATCATCAACGATCACGCGCGCAAGGCGGGCTTTCTGAAGGGTGACGACGCCAACCTCGCGGGTGAAGACGTGCGCGAGGGACTCACCGCGATCGTGTCCGTGAAACTGCAGGACCCGCAGTTCGAGTCACAGACGAAGAACAAGCTCGGCAATGCGGAGGTGCGCAACCACGTCGAGATCGCGGTGGGCGCCGCGTTCCGCGCCTACCTTGAGGATAACCCGGCCGATGCCAAGCGGATCATCGAGAAGGTCCTGACATCTGCCCGGGCGCGCCGAGCCGCCCAGATGGCTCGGGACACCGTGATCCGCAAGGGAGCGCTCGAGGGAATGACCCTTCCGGGGAAGTTGGCCGACTGCCAGGAGAAGGATCCGGACAAGAGCGAGCTCTACCTGGTTGAGGGCGATTCCGCGGGCGGCTCCGCGAAGCAGGGTCGGGATCGGCGATTCCAGGCGATCCTGCCGCTACGGGGCAAGATCCTCAACGTCGAGAAGGCTCGCGAGGACAAGATGCTGCAGCACGAGGAGATCCGCGCGATCATCACCGCACTCGGCGCCGGGATCGGCCCCAGCTTCCGCCCGGACAAACTCCGTTATCACCGCGTGGTGATCATGACCGACGCCGATGTCGATGGCGCCCACATTCGGACGCTGCTCCTCACGTTCTTCTTCCGGCACATGGCGCCCATCATCGACGGCGGCTTCCTCTACATCGCGCAGCCGCCCCTGTTCCGGGTTCAGGATGGCAGGAATTCGATCTACGTCTACTCTGAGCAGGAACGGGACGACACCGTGCGACGGGTCGCCCGCGATCGTAGGACAGTCCCGGAGAAGATCGACATTCAGCGGTACAAGGGTTTGGGCGAGATGAACCCCGAGCAGTTGTGGGAGACCACGATGAACCCGGCGAACCGCACGATGCTCCAGGTGACTGTTGACGACGCGGCGGCGGCCGACGAGGTCTTCGACACCCTGATGGGTGATGCCGTCCCGCCGAGGAAGATGTTCATCCAGACGCACGCAAAGAATGTGCGCAACCTGGACGTCTAGCGCGGGAACCAGGCCTAGGCAGCCGGCGGGGTCTCGATGGCAGTCGAGGCCCGCCGGCCGCGCAGCCGGGCGTCAGGCCAGGCGCTTCTTGAACCAGTCGTTGATCTTCGCCCACGCGTCGAGGGCAGCGGCCTCGTTCCACGCTGCCCCGGTGTCGTTGTGGAACGCATGGTTCACCCCCGGGTAGATCTTGAGTTCGAAAGTCCTGTTGGCGCTCTTGAGCGCCGCTTCCACCTGGGGGATACCGGTATTGATGCGTGAGTCGGTCTCTCCGTAGATCGCCAGGATCGCCGCCTCGGTGTTCGGGATGGACTCGAGCGGCGGATTCGGGCCGTAGAAAGGGGCCGCCGCCCTGACCTCCTTGTTCGCGGTCGCCAGCCGCAACGTGTAACCTCCGCCGAAACAGAAGCCAAGCGCGCCGATGCGATCCTGCCGTACGCTTGGCTGCGTCTTCAGGAATTTGATGCCCGCGTTGAGATCGGCAACGAGATCCTCCGGCCATGCCTGCCCCAGCATCCCGCTCACCTGTGCCGGGTCGGTCACCCTGTCGGTACCGCCGTTTCAGGACAGAAGGTCCACCGCCAGCGCGACGTAGCCTGCCTTGCCAGCGCGGCGCGTCACGTCCTGAATATGGGGAACCAGACCCCGGTTCTCGTGGATCACGATCAGCCCCGGGAATGGGCCGCCGGTCTTCGGTCGCGCGAGGTATCCGAAGACCTTACCGACCTCGCCGTCGAACTCCACTTTCTGCGCCTCGATCGCGGGATCCCCTTCCGCGACCGAGAGCGGAGAGCGCGGACCGCTCGGGGCCGCGGCGGCCGCGGGGGTCGCCGTGGGGGGAACGGGAGTGGCGGTGGGCGGGATCGCTGTGGGCGTTGGCATCGGCGCGCAACCTACGCTCAGCAGAGCCGTGGCGGCCGACGCGGTGCCCCCGGTGAGGTAGATCGCACGGCGAACCATCTCGCGGCGAGACATCTCGCCGTGCCGCCAATCCTCGACGAATTCCTCGAGCAGGTAGCGCTGAAAGTCACCAAGCGGTTTCACCGTTCTCCATCCCGGTGCGAGTTTTCGGGCGATCCCCGATGGGTGTTATCATCGAATCGATGAGTGTTCCGCCAATAGCGCTGGACGTTATGGGCGGCGATCGGGGGACTGCCGAACTTGTGGCCGGCGGCGTGGCCGCTGTGCGTCAGGATGGCGCATCGATCGCGATGGTTGGTCGGCGCACGGAGATTGAGGCGGCGCTTGCCGCCGTGAAGGCGACGGATCTCAGTATCGAGATCGTCGATGCGCCCGACGTGATCGAGATGTCGGACAACCCGGTTGCGACGGTTCGGGCTCGGCCCCAGAGTTCGATTGTCGTCGGAGTCGCGGGGGTTCGCGCCGGGCAGGCCGCGGGTTTCGTTTCGACCGGGAACTCCGGAGCGGTGATGGCGGCGGCGGTGCTGGGTTTGGGCAGGGTTCGGGGAGTGGATCGGCCGGCATTGGCCTCCGCGTTTCCGACGCTGCATGGCTACTGCCTACTCTGTGACATCGGCGCGAATCTGGACTGCCGGCCGGAGAACCTCCTGCAGTTCGGTGTGATGGCATCGACTTACTGGGAGCGCGTGTTCGGCGTCACCAATCCGCGCGTGGGGCTGCTTTCCAACGGCGAGGAGGATTCAAAGGGAAACACGCTCGTGCGTGAGACCCACGCCTTACTTCGCCAGAGTTCGGTGAACTTCGTGGGTAATGTCGAAGGAAAGGACATTCCACATCACAGCGCCGACGTCATCCTGATGGACGGGTTCACGGGCAACGTGCTCCTGAAGACTGCGGAAGGAACAGCCACGTTGGTGCGCGAGGTCATACGGCAGGAGGCGAGGCGCTCGCTCCTGGGCAGCATCGGCGGCCTGCTCATGAAGGGTGCATTTCGGCGGATCAGCCGGCGGCTTGACTACCAGGAGTACGGTGGCGCGCCGCTCCTCGGTGTGAATGGCATTTGCATCATTGCCCACGGGCGTTCGGACGCTCGGGCAGTGAGAAGCGCAATCCGCGTTGCTCGGCACGCCGCGGAGTCAGGCCTGACAGAGGCAGTTCGCAGCGCGGTACAGTCCCGAGCAGGTGTCGCGCTCGGGGGCTGATTCCGGTGGAGGGTGAGCGGCGGGTCGCAGTGACCGGCTTCGGGGCGATCACGCCGGTCGGTGAGACGGCCGAAACAACCTGGCAGGCGCTCTTGCGCGGTGAGTCCGGTGTCAGCCGCATCCGAGCGTTCGACCCGTCGACCTACCCGGCGCAGATCGCGGGCCAGGTCGACGGGTATCCGATGCCACGCAGTGTGGAAGGCAAGGAAGCGCGCCGACTCTCGCGGTTCATCCAGTTCGCCCTGGCGACAACCGAGGAGGCGCTCGCCCACGCCAGGCTGGATCTCGCGCGCATTGAGCGCGATCGGCTCGGCGTCCTTGTGGGTACGGGGATCGGGTCGCTTCGAACCCTTGAAGAGGGGTTCGAGACGATCCGCGATCGCGGTGGGACGAGGCTCAGTCCCTTCTTCCTCCCCCAGATGCTGCCGAACATGGCTGCTGGGCAGGTGAGCAAGGTCTTCGGGGCACGCGCCTATAGCTCCACGATCATCACCGCCTGTGCCGCCGGAGCGCAGGCGATCGGTGAGGCGGGCGAGGTCATTCGGCGTGGGGATGCCGACGTAATGATCGCGCTGGGCACAGAGGCCTCGATCTGTGAGACCGGTCTGGCGAGCTTCACGGCGTTGCGCGCCCTCTCGACACGCAACCACGAGCCAGATCGCGCCAGTCGACCGTTCGACCGCGAGCGGGACGGGCTTGTCCCTGCCGAGGGAGCCGGCGCTCTCATCCTAGAGGAATGGCGCCACGCCGTCTCACGCGGCGCGATCATCGTCGCCGAGCTTGTGGGCTACGGGTGCTCCTCCGATGCCTTCCACATGGTCGCCCCCGACCCGAACGGTGGAGGGGCAGCTCTGGCCATGCGTCGCGCGCTCGCCGACGCGCATGTCACGTGCTCGTCGGTGGATTACATCAATGCCCACGCAACCTCTACGCCGGCGGGCGATCTCGCCGAGACGAGGGCGATTCGCTCCGTATTCGGCGTGCACGCCGATCGCATCCCGATCAGCGCGACCAAGTCAATGGTTGGCCATTCCATGGGGGCGGCGGGAGCGATCGGCGCGCTCGCGGCAGTTCTCGCCATTCGTGATGCTAAGATCCATCCGACTATCAATCAGGACTGCGCCGACCCGGAGTGCGATCTCGACTACGTGCCCAACACCGCCCGGACCCAGGATGTATCCGTGGCACTGGCGAACGCGTTCGGTTTCGGCGGTCAGAACGTCGTGCTCGCCTTCCGTCGTCCAGAATCGGTGGCGGGAGGCGAGTGACTGCGACTCGTCAGTAATAGCGGCCACATCCGCAGGCACGCGATTTTCGGTCGCGTCGCGACGTTCGGGGGCTTCGGGATCCTCCTAGGCGGTCTCCTCTATTCGGCGTTCGGCATCGGCGGCGAGCGCGCGGAGACGATCGTCATCTCGTACGCGGCGCTGGCGGTCGGATACCTGCTCATCGCGTTCGGGAAGGGCGACTGGCTCCGATTCGCGATCCGGCCGCGGGCCGATGAGGCGCTAGCGATCCAGCTTCGCTCGCTCGATAGCCGGGTTGTCCTCTTCAACTACGTGTCGTGTGTGCCGGTGGACCACCTGATCGTCGCGCCCGGCGCGATCGTTGTCGTAGAGACCCGCCCGTACATTGGGGACATCATCGTGCGCGGAGACCGGTGGTCTCGGCGGCGAGGCATCATCGGCTGGCTGCAGTTGCTCAGCGAAGGACCGCTTGGCAATCCGACACGCGACGCGCTTCACGGCGTCGAACTCGTCCGGAAGCTCTTGACCGATCGTTTCGGAGCCGAGGAAGCCGCCCGCATCCCCGTGGAGCCGGTTGTGATCTTCACCCATCCCCGCGTGACCCTGACGATCGAGAATCCCACCATTCCGGTCATGCACGCCCGGGACTGTCGCGAGCATGTCCGCAGAGTTGCCACCGCATCTGGGACGTCTCAGGCGATCCTGAAGCGCCTCGAGGCGCAGGTCATTGAGGAATCGACGCTCGAGGCCGAACCCGTGAACGCCGGAGATGCGATTGAGCGCCGATCCGCGGCGCGCCGCCCGCGCCGCGGCCGCCCGACCAGTCGCCCCCCTTGGCGCAATCCCCGGAAATAGAGAAGGAGCGCACCCGAGCATGAGCGAGGTCACCACAGTCACGGTTCGCGAGGTCGCGGGTCGATTCGCCAGCAGCCTGAAGGGCGAGGAGCGTCAAGCCCAGCTCCAGGAACTCAACAAGTTCGTCCGGGACTTCGACCAGTTCGACATCGCGCGGCTCACGGCCGAGATCGTCGAGAAGTACCAGGAGGGTCAAGAGCGATCCGGGGCCGACAGTCGCCGCCTGGAACCGATCAAGTCGTTTCTTATGTTTGCACACAAGCAGGGATTTACCGACATCAATTACGGGAAGTTCATCCGCATTCGCCGCGCGAACGGCCGAGGCGGCGCGCGGGGCGGCAACGCCGAGCGCGTCGAGACGCCACAGCACGAGATGCTCACCGCGGAGGGATTCCGGCGGCTTCAGGAAGAGCTCGATAACCTGATCAACGTCAAGCGCCCGGAAATCGCGCGCGATCTCTTCGAGGCGCGGATCGACAAGGACTTCCGGGAGAATGCGCCGTTCGATGCTGCCAAGCAGCATCAGGCCGAGGTGGAGGCGCGGATCCGCCAGCTGCAGGCGATCCTGGCCCGCGCGGAGATCATCGACGAAGGCAGGCGCACAGCGGACCGCATCGTCCTCGGGGTCCGCGTCACGATTCGCGACATCGGCGAAGATGATGTGATCGAGTACACGCTGGTCTCTCCGAATGAGGCGAACCCGCGCGAGGGCCGCATCTCGGTCGCGTCGCCGGTCGGCCGTGCCGTGATAGACCGTCGTCAGGGTGACGAAATCGAGGTGGATGCGCCCGCCGGCAAGGTCCGATACCGCATCGAGAGTGTGGTCAGCTAGGCACGCTCAGCGCGCTCGCCAGAGGGACCATAGAGTCGCGATGGCCGGGAGAGCGGCGAGGAGCGCGGCCGCCGCGTAGCGAATCCACTCGTCGGCGCTGACGCTGGCGATCAGCGTGGTGGGTGCGAGGAGGAGCGCGAGGGCGACTGTTGCCACAGCGAAAGCGAATCCCGCGAGCCCGCGCTGGATGGCACTATCGAGCGATTCGCGCGCCCGTTGATAGCGTCGCTCCGCAGCGGTCAGGCGTGCGCCGAGTTCTTCGAGTTCCCGGTCGTACGCCAGCAGCCGCTCTCGCACGAAGGGGCTCTCCCCGAGAGCGCCGAATTCACCCTTGGAGAGATGGGCCAACACCCGGCCCATCACGCGGGCCGAACATCTCAAAGTGCGGCGCGCACGCTCGATCTCTGCCTGCAGCGCGGTCAGATCGCTCGCGTAGCCCGAGGCATCTCGCGCCTGGAGCAAAGCAACCACGTCGTCCACCTGGCTGCCATACTGCTCCACCACCATCCTGCCCGCGCGAACTACCAAATCCAGAATGGCGACAAGGACCGAGGCGACGCCGACGGGTAGATCCACCGCCCGCGTTTCGACCCGCTCGAACAGGGCGTTCAGGCCTCGGACATCACCGTGGTGCACCAGCGCGACCCGTTGACGATCGGCCAGGAAAGCGATCGTCGCGATCGACACCCGGCCCGGGCGAGCCAGGACGATGGGAAAGGAGAGGGCCACATGCATCGGGTGACGATGTGCAACGAAGGACGCGCCGTCGGGAGCCAGATCCTCAAGCCAGCCGCCGGTCGGATCGAAGCGTGCACGGAGGTAATCCGACTCCGCGCGCCCCGGCCGCTCCGCTAGATACCAGGTGACGTCACCGCGGCCGATCGAGCGAAGGCGACCAGGAAGCGCGGCGTCCTCTACTCCCAGCTGATGATCCAGACGCAGGCCCCAGCGAGCAGCACAGTGGCAACGATCATCGCCGCCAGTTGTGATGGAAGCAACCCCACATCACGCGAGGTGTAGACAAGGAGCGCCACCATCGCGATCGCCAGGACAGCCCACGACGTCAGCAGTGGATGGCGCTCGCCGAACCCGAAGACCTGGCCGACCACGCCCCGCCGGGCCCACTCAGGCATACGCGACCGAGCCGGTGGGTTGGGCTCGGTGCCGGGAAGCGTTCCTTCGGTCATGGGCCTTCGATTCGCCTCTTGAGGTTTGCCAGCGACTGCTCCGCGGCGAACTGTAATTCTCCCAGCACGGTCTGCGCCCCAACCAGGCGGAGAATGATTCCGGGGATCTCATAGTCGCCGATGAAGGTGACGTCCGTCGCAAAGTCGACCGGCGCGAACTCCCACGTGGCGCGACTGCGCAGTCGGCCGCTGGTTTCGGAGACAAACCGCCGAGGTGGGTCCACGTCGACGACCTGCACGACTGTGGAGAGCGGTATGCCGAGCATCACCGCAGATGCGTGCACACGGCTCCCGACCCGCGCCGGCCCGGAAGCCTCCGGTTCGAAGCGGGTCATGTTGTGCATCCAGTCGAGCGCATGGGAGGGGTCTACGACATAGTCAAAGCACCGATCCGGCTGCGCGGCGACGCGGATCGATCGGCTAATGCGTTGCATCGGCCACGCGGAGGAAGATGACCGGAATCGGTGCACCGGCGAGCAGGCGATCCAGCACCGAGCCTCCGATCAGACGATCCAGGCCGCGCCGTGACGATCGCTGGGCAGACAACGCCAGGTAGTCGGCAGACTCGGCGGCACGCAAGATCGAAGCGACGACGTCTAACCCTTCGATCACCTGAACCTCGACACGGAGACCTGCCGCGTGGAGCCAATCGGCCAAGCGCGCAAGATACGATCGCGTGCGCTCGATCTCCCCGGAATCGTACGAGAACGAGGCGGAGGCGGTCGGGTACTGGTCGGGCAAGAGCGAGGGTGCACCCATCAGGCCGAGCGATTGCATCGCTCGAGGGTCCCCACTCCGATGAACGGAGCGCGGGGGAACGACGTGGATCAGGCGAATCTGCCAGTCGAGCGGGCGCGCGATCTCGGCGAGGTGGGGAAGGATCGCTTCCCCAACCGGCGTAGCATCGAGCGGCACGAGGACGATACCTGGCATCGTAGTGAACCGTGATGGTACCGCCTACGGCGAGCGATCGGGTGGCTCGCCAGAACAGGAGCCGGGAGAACCCTCTGCTAACATCGATGTTCGTGTCGCGCATTCTCGGTCTGAAGTGTCGCGAGTGTGGTGCCCGGCGCCGTCTCGAGGCAACACACGTGTGCGACGAGTGTTTCGGTCCCCTCGAGGTCGAGTACGACTACGACGTCATCCGGGAGATTGTGTCGCCAGATCGCATCGCGCGCGGTCCGCGTACGATCTGGCGCTATCGTGACCTGCTCCCCGTCGAGGGGGAGAGCGTTGTCGACATCGGCGCGGGAATGACACCGCTGCTTCGCGCCGACAACCTCGCGCGACGGCTCGGACTGCGTGAACTCTGGATCAAGAACGACAGCGTCAACCCGTCCTATTCGTTCAAGGATCGGGTCGTCTCCGTCGCTTCGACCCGCGCCCGGGAACTCGGGTTTCGGGTCCTCTCCTGTGCGTCGACAGGCAACCTCGCCTGCTCTGTCGCCGCGCACGCGGCGCGCGCGGGTATGCGGGCATGTGTCTTCATTCCTGCAGGCCTCGAAGCCGGGAAGATTCTCGGAGCGGCAATCTACGGACCCACCCTCATTGCCGTCGACGGTCATTACGATGATGTGAATCGGCTCTGTCAGGAGATCGCCGATCGCTTCGAGGACTGGGCATTCGCGAACATCAACCTTCGCCCGTACTATTCGGAGGGTTCCAAGACGCTCGCTTTCGAGGTGGCCGAGCAGCTTGGTTGGCGCGCACCGGATCACGTGGTGGTTCCCATCGGCTCGGGGTCGCTCTTCACCAAACTCTGGAAGGGGTACAACGAGCTCCTGAAAGTCGGTTTGATCGCGAACGGCCCGCCGCGGATGAGCGCGGCCCAGGCGACCGGGTGCTCGCCAGTGATCACCGCATTTGAGCGTGGCGATGAGACGATCGTCCCGGTTAGACCGAGCGGCATCGCCAAATCGCTGGCTCTGGGGAATCCGGCCGACGGGTACGAGGTGATCAAGCTGATCAAGCGTTCCGGCGGGAGCGGCGCCGCGGTGGCCGATCGAGAGATCGTCGATGGGATCAAGCTGCTCGCGGAAACCGAGGGGATCTTCACCGAGACCGCTGGCGGGGTGACGATCGCCGTGTTGAGGCGGCTGGTCGAGTCCGGTGCGATCCGGCCGGACGAGTCCACCGTGGCCTACGTGACCGGGAACGGGCTCAAGACGCAGGAGGCGGTTGCCCGCGAAGTGGAGGCGCCCGTGTCGATCCCAGCCGCGTTCAGTGCTTTCGAGCGGGTCTGGCGGGAACGAGAACTTACCGGCGCGAGGTGAGACGATGACTGTGATGGTGCGCGTGCCCACTCCGCTGAGGAAGGCCGTCGGCGGTGCCCGAGACGTGGCGGCTGCGGGGCCAACCGTTGGGGCATTGATCGAAGACCTGGAGCGCCAGTTCCCTGGCATCAAGGATCGCCTGTGCGAAGAGGACGGCGTACTGCGCAGGTTCATCAATATCTACGTGAATGGCGAGGACATCCGATACGCGGACGGAGTCGAAACGCCAGTGAAGGATGGCGACGAACTCTCGATCATCCCCGCCGTCTCTGGCGGCGCCGGACGGAGTTCCGAGTCGATCCGCCGGTGGACGCTCTAGCCGCGCCATCCGACAATCCGTCACCGGCGCGCACGTTTCGGTCGAATCGATCATCATCATCGCGTGCGACATGGCGTCGTAGGGGAATGTCCTATGGCGACGCTCGCGGCGAGACGAGGATGATGCGCCAATGCCCTACTGCACCGAATGCGGAGCGCGCCATGCGGAAACCGCACGCACCTGCCCTCGGTGCAGTCAGGCCATCGCGCCGCCACCCCTGGAGAACGATCTCGATGATGTTCTCGCGAGTCTTGACGACGATGTGGCGGCGATCGATGCCGAGCCGGGTCTGCCGCCGGGGGCGGACGACGCGCGCCTCTCCGATCGCTACCTCGAGGAGATCCAGGGAGTGCGGGCCGAGATCGCGGCTCAGTCGGAGGCGCTCCAAGCGCTGAACGATCTCTCCTGGGAGAACGAGTCCGCCGCGTCGGTGCGCGATCACCTCTCCTCGGCCCTCGAACGCCTGCGGCAGATGACCCCGCCACCCGAACTCGACGAGATCCATCGAGACTTCGTCTCCGGTGCCGTGCGGCTCGTACACGGCTTCGTCTCGCTCGAAAACGCGCTCGCGGTGCGAGAGTCCGGTCCGGCGGTGGAAGCCGCGCAGACCGAGATCGCCGAGGCGAACGATCATTTTCGGAGGGGGGCGGATGCCCTCAGCGACTACATTCTGGAGAGGAGCGCCTCCTACCAAGCGGGGGCGGCCGAAAGCATGGCGGCTAATCGACCGAACACGGAGGGCGATGATCGCGGCCTTCCGGGCCTCGACGATGATGATGACGCGTTCAACTTTTCGTTCGATGATGAGGATGACGCCTCATCCACCGGTGACGCATCCGGCGACGATAGCGACCTGGACCTGCCACCCCTCGAGGTCGGAGAGGAGTCGGATGATGTGACCGCAGCGGATTTGCCCGCACCGGCCGAGGATGACCTCCCGGACCTCCCGCCCGATCTGGCGGAACTGGATCTCGGCGAGGATCCGGCGATGCCCGAGCCGGTCGCCATCGGGGGGCCGATAGGCGTACCGGCGCCACCCGTCGAGACGACGGCCCCACCTCGTGCTGCCGTCGCCACATCGCCGCCATCGAGCGTCCATGCGCCGGCTGGCTCGCGGTGGCCGGACATAGGCGATGCGCCGACCGACTCCCTCCTCCTCGACATCGAGGGTGGATGGGTTCGCGGCCGCCCGCAGGTCTACGACGCGATCGAACGCGCCATCCGGTCGGCTGTCGTCGACGCGTTGCGCAACGCGATGCAGAGTCGGACCCGGGTCGAGGAAGAGGCCCGCCTTTCCCTGCGCCGGATTGGCACGGAACGGAAGCGGCTCCTGGACGAGGTCGACGCCCTGCGCCGCGAGGCACACGATCTCCAGGTCGAGGCAACGGAGATACGTCGAATCCTGAACGACCTCGAACGGGAACGGCAGCTCGCCACCGAACGCCGGTCTCAAATGTTCCAGGAGACCGAGGCGCACCGCATCCAACTCCTGACCGAGATCGAGCAACTCGGGGGACAACTCGAAGCGATGCGTCGGAACATCGTCGATCTCCTGCGGTTGAGCAGCAGTCGCGACGACGAGGCGGGCGGATCGGAGCGCACCCCGCCCGTACCGACCACGATTCGGATCACCGGAGTTGGACCGGCAAACCGTGCGGCGTTGGAGATCGCCATCGAGGAGATCGGCGCGCGAGGCGGCTTCGCTATGATCGATGGACCAAGGACCACCGGCGATGCCATCGAGGCTCGCTTCAGCAGCCCCGAACCTGATGCCATCATCGCGGCGATCTCGGGGATCGACGATCCACCGGTGCTCTTCAAGTCTGGCCCCGAGGGGGGCACCATCGTCTTCAGCGCCCTCTAGGCGCGTTCCGTGCCGTACTGCGCCTACTGCCGCTGGCGTTATGAGGGAACGCCGCGATACTGCCGTGACTGCGGTCACCGTATCTATCGCAGCACGGGGGGCCACCACCAGGGCGCCCACTGGGTCTCACCGCGCCTCGTGACCTCGGTCGTCGGAGTGGCCGCGATGCTCGCCGGCCTGGCGGTCATGGTCCATGGCACGCTCACCTCGGCTCAGAGCCTCACCGGGCTACCGCTCGACGAAGCGTGGACACGGCTCGTTTACGCCCGTTCTGTGGCGCTGGAGGGCCGGCTGGCGTTCAATCCAGGTCCGGCCGAGGCGAGTGTGAGCAGTCTGCTGTGGGTTCTTCTCCTCGCCGCGCTCATCAAGACCCTTGGAGCACTGGGCATCAGCGTCGTCGCGCTCGCGAAGGGAGCCAGTCTCATCGCGGCCGTCATCGCGGCCATCCTGAGCGCTCGGCTGGCGCATCGACTGACCGCCTCAGGGATGTTCGCTCTCGGAGTCGGACTGGTCGTGGCTATCGACCCGGAGTTCGCCTTCGCGGCTGCTTCCGGAATAGAAACCACGCTGCTCGCCGCGCTTCTCGTGGGCGCCACCCTCGCGCTCTCACACCGCCGATACCCGGTTGCGGGGGGCCTGCTTCTGCTGGCAGCACTTACACGGCCCGAGGCATTGATCTTCGCGGGTGTGCTCGGAGCGGGTGCGATCTTGGCCGGTGCAGCCCGATGGCGTGGCGGTGGTCCCCCCGTACCGCTGGTACCTAACCGCGCGATGTTGTCGGTCGCCGCTCTGGGCCTGCCCGTTGTCGGGTTCCTTATCTGGGGGTTGCTGGATGGAATGGCCACAGGTGGCTTCGTCCCTCGGGCGACCGGTCGTGCCCTGACACTGTGGGTCGAGGCTCCCGGGTTCTCCCCGACATCGCTCCTGCGCGGCTATTTCAATGCCGTCACATGGTGGGCTCTGGGTGCGGCGATCGTGGTGGGATTACCGCTCTTCCTCATCGGGGCGGTCAGCATCATCCGCCTGGGTGACTGGAGGATCGTACCGATCGCCGCGTTTCCCGTCCTGCTGTGGCTGGGAGGTGCGGTCCTGTACGCGGATGGCGCCGGGCCGTGGACGTTCGAGCATCGTCGGGTTCTCGATGCCGGCATCCCTTTCGCATCCATCGCCATCGTAATGGGCGCGCGAACCGTCGGTTCGTGGTTGCTCGGCGCAGGTGGGAGAATCGTGTCAGCGCCCTTTGGCGCCTCCCTGACGCGGGTGCTTGTGATGATCTGCGCGGCGACGCTAGTGTGGGGTATGGGTGATCTCTGGCCGCGTCAGATAGCGGACTACGCCGCCGCGACGCGCCGCCTGAACGATACGTACTTCGCCGCCGCGCTGGCTGCACGCGCCACGCTGCCCGAGGATGCGCTCATCGCGGCCACAGAGCCCGGAACGCTGCGGTACGTCTCCCGCCGACCGGTCGATGATCTTCGTGGGTTGCACACGCGTGACCTCGCGGAAATGACTCCGGTGGCCGCGCTCGCCACGGCTCGCGCACAGTACGCCGTCCTCCCCGTGCAGCGGGCCTTCCTCTCGATTCCCTCCCTGGCCCTCCGGTCGGAGTTCGCACCTCCGCCGTGGATTGGCGGGACCTCGGTGGGGTTCTTCAAAATCGCGCCCCGACCACTGTCCCCGCGTGACTCACCGCACGCGTTTTCGCTCGACGCCCTGCAACGCCTCGATTACCTCGATGTCGGCGATCCGACTTCCGAGTCGGCGCATGACTACAGCGCGCCCGATTCGCAAATCCTTCCCCGCAGCGTGAGCCGCGTCACCGAACGCGCCGCTGTCGATGATGATGCGCGGGCCTTCACGGCGACTGAAACCTTCACACTGCGCGCGATGCGCGCGCGCGATCTGATCCTGGCTCGGAGATCGGGGGACTCCGACGCACTCCTGATGATCGCAATCGATGGCCAGCGACTGGACGAGTGGCGCCCGCGCCGCGGTATGTACGCCGTCAGCGAGGATTCGCTGACCGTCCCCGGTTACCTGATACGCGGCGATGTGGTGCGCATTCAGATCAGTCTGGCGCAGGTCGGCGGGGTGTCGCCCTCGTACGCATACTGGACCTTCGCCAGGCGCGGGTGATCGGGGCGCTCAGGCGCGCTCGAAGAGCCAATAGCGGAGCGTGGTCACCGATCCTCGGCTCGGCCCGAGCGCCTCGCTGGTCACCACGAACCTCGTGGAAGCCCTCTTTATGGCACCGCCCGGTACGAGCACGACATCCTCGCAGACGACAATGGGACAGGGTTGAAGGTCCATGACGTGCACCGTGCCGTCGATGTCCACCCGCAGACGCGCTCCACCGTCGTTGAGGTAGCGCAGACCGAGCAGGGCGTCCTTCCCGGCCGTCGTGCGGAGCACGAACGACTCTTCACCGCGGCCCGCCTCCTGCGAGCGACCTTTCTCCACGATCCAACCATCTCGCATCGCGATCACGTGCTCTCGACTCTCACCCTGGGTAGCCGATTGATAGAAGTGAGCGACCTCACTACTCGCATCGGCAACATCGAGGTGGTCGACGATCGCATACGGGCCGACCTGGATCTGCGTGGGAGCGCTACTGTCAGGCAGAGCGGCGGAGTCCCGGAAATGGAAGACGGACGCGCCCGTGCGCAGCGTCCCGTCGTAACGCTCGCCATAGGTACTGGCCACCTCGCGCAGGCGCGGCGAACCCGACAGCGGATCCTGACGCAGAACGATGGCGTAGCTGATCTCGCGTCCGGCAAAGGCACGCTCCACCGCGTCAACGCTGGTGGAGAGCGTCAGATGGGGCGCGGCGGTGAGGACGACACCGGCAGGCTCCGCGCCACGCCCGAGCGCGATTCGACTTCCTGCCGGGACATTCGCATTGACCCATCGCGCCGCCGCCTGGCTCGTCTCCCGCACGTCGCGGCTACCCTGGGCATACCCGGACGTCAGCGCAGGCCAGATGACCAGTCCGCCCATCGCCCAGAGCCCGCCCACCACAAAACCGAAAGCGACCGGCGCGAGGTACCTGGGCACGCGCGTGAGAAAGCTAGACCGTGAGGCGATAGCCAGCGCCGAGAGGGCGAGGCCGAGCGCGAGAGCGAGATATGGCACGAGGAGCGAACCATGAGCCTCCCAGAGTGACTCCGCGCCCCACGCGCCTGCCCTTCCGAGCGAGGTTGCGATCCACAAGAATGAGGAGACCACCATCCAGGGCAGCGCGAGAGCACTGAGACCAACCCGGTTGATCAGGACCACGGTGGCGATCAGCAACGTGCCGACGACAGCGCCGCCGAAGGGAATGCCCCCCATCTTGTCGAGCCAGGCGAGGGACCGGACGAGCGCATCGATCTCCGGAATCGGCGAGCCGCCGGCTGGCCCGACCTGCGCCGCCTGCGCCCACAGCGCGACGAGGAGGACGGCGACGCCTGCTGGCGCGAACACGGAGGCTGTACGCCAGACGTGCGCTCCCGGGTGCTGGCCGGAGAGGCGCGAGGGAATTCCGCGCCCCAGGTGGAGGATTACCAGACCAAGGATGGGTAGCCACTGATGGGGCTGAACAAGGGCGAGGCCAAGCGCACCCGCACGCAAGAAACGATCGTCGCCACGAACGAGGGCGACCACCGTGAGCGCGCTGAAGGAGAAGA
>Ga0194131_10000238_pt1 | contig 87957 bp, 68 predicted proteins | sample TA2KigO120mmetaG_FD_148631 | JGI IMG/M metagenome (GOLD analysis project Ga0194131, IMG submission 148631) | Freshwater microbial communities from Lake Tanganyika, Tanzania - TA2015053 Kigoma Offshore 120m | ecosystem: Environmental > Aquatic > Freshwater > Lake | place: Tanzania: Lake... | reverse complement strand
CCGCGGACGTGCAATGTGGACCGCGGACGTGCAATGTGGACCGCGGACGTGCAATGTGGACCGCGGACGTGCAATGTGGACCGCGGACGTGCAATGTGGACCGCGGGCGTCCCGCCCGCCCCGGTCGATGCACGAGTGGCGACCTTCGCGGGCAAGCTGCTCGCGCCCGCGTGTGACGGGGAGCGCGATCGGATCACGCACTCTCCCGCGAGCAGAGCGAGGCGGGGGAGTCGGACTGCAACCGCAGCGCGAAGCCAGTTGAGAGATGGTGGAAGCGCGACGAAGGTGGATTCGTGTCGGCTTCGGGCGGACGCGCCACGACGTTCGTCGCGAGGCGCACCACCCTCACCCGCCTCGCGAACTGCGTTCGCGAGGCGACCTCTCCCGCTCGTCGCTCTGCGCCTCGCGGGAGAGGTGTTCAGTTGCCGCGTCGCTCTACGCCTCGCGGGAGAGGTGTTCAGTTGCCGCGTCGCTCTGCGCCTCGCGGGCGAGGTGTTCGATTGCCGCGTCGCTCTGCTCCTCGCGGGAGAGGTGTTCAGTTGCCGCGTCGCTCTGCGCCCCGCGGGAGAGGCGTTCGCGCCGCGTCTCTCGGTGTCCCCGCGCGTTCAAGTCGACCATCCGGCGGAACGCCCACCAGCTCGGGGTGGTGAAGGCACGACCGGGCGACTGCGGTCGCGACGAAGCGGCGAGCCGCTCATGGTCCGCGCAGACCATCGCGATCGCCGCGGGGAACCTCGATCGGGCGACCCGCAGCATCCGCTCGACCGTCCGCTGCAGCGTCGGTTCGAACTCGATCGGGTAGCGCTCCTGATGCAGGATGTCTCCGGCGTCGATCGCCTTCGCCACCTGATGGATCGTGAAGCCGGTCTCGCGCCAGCCCTGGTGGATCGCCCAGATCACGCTCTGCGCGCCCTGCAGCTCGGGCAGGATCTCGGTGTGCAGGTTGATCATGCCCCGCCGCGGGATCGAGAAGAGGCTCGGGGCGATGTAGCCGTTCCCGAGCGAGACGCCGAGCTCGGCGTCCGCCTCGCGGAAGATCGCCCTCGTCTGGTCGTCGTTGATCCATGGAACCTCGACGAGGGGCACCGCGAGGCGCGAGCACTCCTCGAGGAGGTCCGGCGCCTCGCGGTCCTCGTACCAGGCGCGCATGCGGATCCCGTTGAGGGCGCCGAGCGGACCGATGCGGAGCATCTTGAGGAGCTTGCGGCGGAGGGTCCGCGTCGCCCTCGGCGACCCGCCGTGGGCGAGGACGACCTTCGCGACCTCGAGCCGAGGATGGGCGGCAAGCGCCGCGAGCGTGCGGCTCGCGCTTCCGCGGCGGCGGCAGGTCAGCACGATCACGCGGCGGCGCGGGAGGTCGCTCACGGGGCGACCTCGTGATGCCCGCGGGCGAAGAACGCCACGTGGTGGACGGGCCACTGCGCCTCGAAGTGATGGCGGGGAATCGAGAAGCGGTCGGTGATGCCGGCGTGGATCGTGCCGCGGAACGCCCCGAAGCAGGCGCGGTAGCCCGCGGCGCTCGCCATCCCGAGCGAGGCAGGGTCGGCGTCGGCGCGCTGGCCGATCGGCCAGGAGATCGTCCGGCACTCGACGCCGAGGTGCTGCTCGATCTCCCGCTTCGAGCCGGCGATCTCCTCCTCGAGGCGCGCCGGGTCCGCGGAGATCCGGGAGAACCTCGCGTGCGTGCGGGTGTGCGAGCCGATCTCGAAGCCCTCCCGCGTCAGCCACGCCGCGTCGTCCCAGCGCATGACCTCGATCGGCGCGCGGTAGTTGAGCCTCGCGCAGTAGTCGCGGGTCTCCGCGGGCGAGGCGCCGAGCATCCCGGAGGCGACGAAGAAGAGCCCGGGGATCCCCCGCCGCAGCAGGACCGGTGCCGCGTTGGTTCGGTTGTTGCGGAAGCCGTCGTCGAAGGAGAGGTGGAAGTAGCGACCGTCGATCGGGGCGCGACCCTCGAGCATCTCGAGCAGGCGGGTCGTGTCGACGAAGGTGCCGATCCGCTGGAGCCGCGCGAGGATGCGGTCGAACGCCTCGACCTGGTCGTCGAAGACGTAGTGGCAGTAGAGCCCGCGCAGGAAGGCGGGACTGGAGGAGGGATGCAGGATGGAGGCGAGGGAGATGGCGGCGTCGCGGACGAGGCGCTTCGTGACCTGCCGCGGGCCCACCGGTCGGTGGGCGGCCTGCCGCCAGCGGGTCGCGAACTCGACGCTCGTCATGCTGCCTCGAAGGGGAGTCTATCGGTCGATCCGCGGGCGCTCGTGCGGCGGAAGGGGACCCGGCGGAAGGGGACCCGGCGGAGCGTGACCCTTCCGCGCATGCCGTCTCGACCGCGGATTCCCGGAGACCTCGCTGCATTGTCAGTACAGCGCAGTCCGCTGGCTCTGGGTTGCGTCGCTCCTCGCCGCGCTTGCGATGCAGGTGGCGGCGTTTCTCCTTCCCTTCATGCCAGGTGAAGGCGTTCATCGCCGGAGGCGAGGTCGACTCGCTCCTCCACGCCGTCCGACGGATGGCGACCGCCGGCGACTGGATCATCGCGATCCCAATCTCCTCGGTGCCCGCGCGACCGAGACGGTCGCGCAGGACTCCTCGACGGGGCGTGAGGCGAAGGATGCGCGGGTCGATCAGGACGCGCCGATCGAGACCCCGACCGGCTGCGGACGCGGCGCGTAGTTCGGCTCGATCGCGATCTGCAGCGGACGGCGCTTGCCGTCGGGATCCCGCGGGATGTTCTCGGAGTCGATGATCCGCTGGATCGCCATGATGCCCTCGATGAGCATCTCCGGTCGCGGCGGGCAGCCGGGGACGTACACGTCGACCGGCACGAACTGATCGACGCCCTGCACCACCGCGTAGGTGTCGAAGACGCCGCCGGTCGAGGCGCAGGCGCCCATCGAGATCACCCACTTGGGCTCGGTCATCTGCTGGTAGATGCGCTGGAGCACCGGGAGCGTCTTCACCGCGACGCGGCCGGCGACGATGAGGAGGTCCGCCTGGCGGGGGCTGAACCGCATGACCTCCGCGCCGAAGCGAGCGAGGTCGAAGCGGCTGCTCGCGGTCGCCATGAGCTCGATGCCGCAGCAGGCGGTCGCGAAGGGCATCGGCCAGAGGCTCGAGCGGCGGGCCCAGTTGATCACCCGGTTGAGCTGGGTGGTCAGGATGTTGTCGACTGGAAGGGCGGTCTCAAGTCCCATCGCTTCTCTCCGGGGCGGACGCGGTCCGTCGCGTGCAGGACCGTCCCGCGAGGGCGGCAGTGTAGGCGTTCGGGCGGAGCGATCGGCAGGATTCGCGACCGCGCCGGGACTCACCCGCCGTTCGAATCGGCGGAGTAGTCCTTGGTGTCGGTCCGGTCGACGTTCCCGGAGCCGTTCTGCTCTCCGTTCTCCTGAAGGTTCGGCTCGTAGACCCGACCCTCGTAGCCGGGGTCGTTCTTGACCCCGACGACCCGGCGGTAGCACCCGGGCAGGCAGGTCAAGGCGACGAAGACGAGAAGGAGGACCGGGGTCGCGGCGAGACGTCGGCAGCGCATGGAGGGCATGGTACGCCTCGACGCGGCGGCTCCAAGACCCCCCGACGGCGTTGATCGAAGCCCGAGAGAGAGATCCCGATGAGAACGACCCGGATCAGCCGCCCGCCGCGAGCCGGCGGAAGAGCGACTCCACGCTCGGCTCGATGCTGAACATTCGGTCGAGACGCATGGTGTCGAAGACCTGCCGAAGCGAGGGGCTCATGCCGAGGAGGATCGTCTCGGCGCCACGGGCGTCCGCCCGGCGGCGGAGGTCGAGGCAGGTCCCGAGACCGAGGCTCGAGATTCCGGAGACTTCGGAGAGGTCGATGACCACCCGGCGCAGGTCGCCCGGGGCGACCTCGACCGCCGGACCGGCGAGTCGGGTGACCTCAAGCGCCTCATGCTGACCGAGGACCGGTCCGCGGAGCCGGATCACGAGCGTCGAGGGGGTCCGCTCGAAGGAGACCGGCTCGGCGGTCTCGTCGGCGTGGGCGCGGAGCGTCGCCGAGTGAGTTCGACGCTGGTTCGACGTGATGGAGGCGTCATCGCGCATGCCCGGAGCGTCGGCGGAATCCGGGGCGGGCTTTGCCGGGTCCTTGGGAATCGCCCGGTTCGGCGACGAACGCTCCGGCGGGGTCGTCAGTCCCCCGCGGCGAAGGGGGCAAGCGAGAGCCGGTAACGACGCGGATCGAAGGTCGCCCCCGGAGGAAGCGAGGTCTCCTCCGCCTCGCGGCGGTCCCGGAACCGGTAGCCGCCGAGGATCTCGACGCCGCCCTCGGCGGTGCGCCGCAGCATGCGCCGCGATCCGGAGACGGGAAGCGGCGGCAGGCTGCGCCAGCGCCACGCGGCTCGGTCGGAAGGATCTCGCTCGAGGACGAGCGAGAAGTCGGCGGGACCGCGGGCTGCGCCGACGCGCCACTCGCCGCCGACGACCACCACGCCTTGGTCGATCGACGCGAGCAGGAGATGCGATGCACCGGTCGCCTGAGGAAGCGAGGGAAGCGCCCCGAGCGAGCGCGACGCCTCGTCGAACCGCCACAGCCGCTCGGAGGTGCGGAGCGAGTCGGGATCGAGACCACCCGCGATGATCACCCCTCCCTCGGTCGGCGCGCTTGCCGCGTGGCGGAGCCGTGCAGGGAACGAGGCAGAGGCGTCGTCGATCGCGATCTCCTCGACGATCGGCGGCGAGGTCGGATCCTCGCTCGAGGTTCGGACGAGCGTCGCGATCGGCGCCGTCGCGGAGTCCGCGCCGCCGAGAAGCAGCACCTGACCTTCACCGAGGGGAATCGCGAGATGGTGGCGTCGCGGCGGCGACAGCGCTGCCGGCTCGCTCCAGGCGAGCGTCGCGAGGTCGAGCACCCGCACGCGGTCGCCCGCGGCGACGAGCGCGAGGTGCGCTGGAAGCGGCGTCGCGGTGAGACCCTCGAGCGAGCCGCCGAAGCTCTCGATCACCCGGCTGCTTCCTGCGACGAGCGGATCAAGGAGCTCGCCGTCCTCGTGATGGAGCGGGGAGGTGACTGCGCCCGCGAAGCCGCCAAGGATCGCGACGCGTCCGTCGTGGAGCGCGACCGATCGCGCGCCCGCCCGCGGCACGCCGAGCTGCGAGCCGATCGGGAGCCATCCCTGGCGTGGATCGAGGATCTGGATCGCCGCGGTCGCCTCGAAGGCGGAATCAAGACCTCCCAGCAGCACCAGGCGACCGTCCCTCTCCGCAAGCACCGCCTCGATCACCGCGAGGGGCATCGATCCGGAGGGCGTCCGCCAATCGGCGGGCACGGAGCGCGGCGCGACGCTCGCGGGAGCGGGCGACGGAGAGCCGCCGTCGAGCGGCTCCGCAAGGGGCGGCGCCGCGGCGCCCGCCGCGGCGGCGGCGAGGGTGAGCGAAAGGATGAGTGGTCGCATCGGAAGGTCCACGGGACTCCCCAAAGGGGGTATCGGACCGACGAGAGGGATGCTTCACCGTCGCCGGCTCGGAACGCCGTCAAGCCTCGGGCTGCGTGGTCGTCGGGAGCCGTACAGTCCGCACCACCGGAGCGCGGAGGAGCCTCGATCGACCGCGAGGGCAGAAGATCCCGCCTCGATCCGCCGACGGACCGGTTCGGTTGGGACATCGAGCACGAAGGGAGATCGATGCACGATCCGTGGTTCAAGGCTCCGCGAGGTGGCTTCTCGCGACGCACCCGTCGCTGGGTGGGAGTCGCGCTCACGGCGCTCGTCCTCGGGATCGTCGCCCTCTCCCGCATGCCGCTCGGCTCCTCGGCGGGCTCGCTCGATCCAACACGCCTGGTGATCCCGCTCGATCCCGAGCAGGGCGAGCTGCCGATCGAGTCGGCATCGCTCGCGCGGGCGAGGTCGCTGCTTCCGGACCGCTTCGTGCAGCACGAGACCGCGCGGTTCGTCGCGCTCTCCGATGGCTCGGCGGCGTGGACCCGCTCGCAGCTCGAGCGCTTCGAGCGGGCGCACGACCAGTTCCAGCGGTTCGCGCGGCGGATCGGGCTGCCCACGCCGAAGCTCCGCCACCGCCTCGTGGCGATCCTCTTCGCCCAGCACTCCGACTACGCGGAGTTCGCCGCGCGGGTGGACGGCGTCACCGACCGCTGGGCGAAGGGCTACTACCTCGCGGGCGAGGACCGCATGGTCTGCTTCGACCCGGACACCGATCCGGACGCCGTCGCCGCACGGGGGCGGCTCGAGGCGCAGCGGCAGCAGATCGAGGCGGCGGACGCCGCGCTCGCCGAGCAGCGCCGGACCTCCGGGCGCGTCGATCCCAACGTCCGCGCCGCCGTCGACCGCGCGCATCGGCAGCAAGGTCTCGGCGAGGAGCAGATCGTCCTCGGGATCCGCCGGCAGGTGATCTCGACGGTGATCCACGAGGCGCTGCACCAGCTCCTCTTCCACACCGGCGTGCAGAATCCGCGGGTGCAGTCGCCCTTCTGGATCGCGGAGGGGCTCGCGGCGAGCTTCGAGACCGAGCAGCCCGCCGCGGCGTTCGGTCCCGACTTCGACAACCCGACGAGGCGGCAGGACTTCGAGCGGCTGCTCATGGAGGACCGCCTCATCCCGCTCGAGTCGTTCGTCGCCTTCGAGCGCCTGCCCGACCGTCGCGAGGCGACCGCCCGGGTCTTCTACAGCCAGTCGGTGGCGCTGCTCTGCTACCTCTTCAGGCAGCGACCGACCGAGCTCCGCACCTACCTCCTGACGCTTGCGGCGGAGCCGCCGGGGCGACCGGGTCCCATGCGTCAGCAGCAGATCTTCCGCGAGGCGTTCGGCGACGTCGCGGCGCTCGAGCGGTCGTGGCTTCGTCACGAGCTCGCGGGAATCGCGAGCGAGCATGCCGACGCGCGGCGGACCGAGCTCGAGGGGGCGGTGCTCGAGATCCCGGCGCAGCGGCTCATCGTGCCGGCGAGCGGACTGCTCGGCGAGCGCTCGCCCGAGCGCGACCTGCTCGGCGAGGACCTCGCGGGAGGCGAGGAGGTCAGCCCTGGTTCGGAGGCGAGGACGAGTCCGGCGGGTTCCGCGTGACGTCGCCGAGGGCGAACGACCACGCGTCCACGTCGCCCTGCGGTCCGGCGAGCATCTGCGTCAGCGACTGGAACGCGGCGGAGACCCGCTCGAGCTGCTCGCGGAAGCGATGCGATCCCTCGGCGAAGAGACCCTCGGCCTGACGGCGGAACTGCGCAGGAACGTCGGCGTCGAGGAGCGGGCGCCACTCGCGGAGCGACTCGAGCATGAGGTCGAGCCGCGCGGCGAGCGCACCGGCCTGGTCGAGCCTCGGCTGGAGGCCGCTCGCGCCCTGCTGGAGGTGATCCGCGACGATCCGCGCCTGCGAGACGCTCGTCTCCGCGGCGGTGCGGATCTCGCGGTCGAGCTCGCGGCAGCGCTGCAGGAGCTCCGCCCGCTGCCGGAGGTCCTCCTCGAGACCGCGGCGGACGCCGTCGGAGTGCTCGATCAATCGGACGAGCTCCCCGGCCGCGGAGTGCATCGCCGCGACGGTCTCGACGCGGCGCCGCTGCAGCTCCTCGGTCTCGCGGCGGAGGTCGTCGCCGAAGCGGCGGGTGACCTCGCCGAGGGACTCCTCGAGGCGGAGCAGGCGGTGCTCGAGCTCGGTGACCCGAAGGTTTCCCGCGTCGAGACGCTCGCGGCGGGCATCCACCTCCTGTTCGAGCCGCTGCAGCGCCGCGGTGCCGACCTCCGCGATCCGGCGGTCGAGCTGCTCGAGACGATTCCGCTCGAGGCTCTCGAGGCGACCCGCGAAGCCCTCGCACGCGCGGTCCACCCGATGGAGGAGCTCACCGAGGCGCGTCGATGCCTCCTGCTGGACCGCGTCGATCCGCCGCGCGAAGGCGTCCTGCTCGCCGAGGGAGCCTTCGAACCGGCGGAGCTGCACGTCGAGCGCCTGCAGCATCTTCGCCCCGAGGGCGAGTCGCTCGTGCAGGTCGGTCGAGGCGCGGATCGCCTCGGTCGAGGCGGGGGCGGACCACGGACTGGCGGGCATCGGCGCGGGACCCGAGGCAGGCGTCACGAAGGGGCTGGGCATGGAGACGTCCGGAGGAGAAGGTTGGGTCGGGCAGGAGGAGGCCGACACGCTGAGACCGCCGGCGAAGCCGGCGGTCGGACGGAGCGAGGCCGTTGGCGGAATGACCATGCGGCGTCCTGCTCGATCCCACGGCGGAGTCGGGGGAACGACCTCCCGACCTGCCGAGTGGTTCGGTCAGGCGGCGGCGGACGCTGGACTTTTTCGGACCGTCGAGGCGTCCACCTCAGGATCGCGCCGGCGCCGCCGCGGTCGCGAGCGGCATGCCGGCGGCGATCGACCGCTGCGCCGCGCGGAGCCGCGTGACCCACTCGCCGCGTGAGCGACCCCCGCGGTCGGCGAGGGCGAAGCCGACCTCCATCACCGCCGCGGCGTCGATCAGGGAGGGCGGCGACGCGAGGGCGAATCCGCCGTGCTCGAGGCGGTGGAGGAACCCGCGGCGGGCGAGCTCCTCGAGCATGCGGGCCGTCGCGACCTCGGGAATCGCGAGCGCCGCGGACGCCGAGGTGGAGTCGACGGTCCCGCCCCCTCCAAAGCGATCCGAGGCGAACTCCATCAGCGCCACGACCTCGGCGGGATCGACGAACTCGGTGTGGCGATCGTCCTTCTCGAGGTCGTCGAGGCTCCGCTGCCGAAGCGTCTGCAGCAGCGAGGCGATCTGCAGCCCGAGCAGCACGAAGAGCCACATCAGGTAGGTCCAGAACATGAAGAGGGGAATGAGCCCGAGGGATCCGTAGAGCCCGCTCAGCCCGAACGCGTTGCGGAGGTAGAGCCCGAGGAAGCTCCGACCGAGCGTCAGGAGCACGGTGGTGACGAGCGAGCCGATCAGCACCGGCTTCAGGTCGAGGCGGGTGTTGGGCACCCAGAGGTAGGCGCCGCACCAGAACGCCCACATGAGCCCGAAGTCGAGCAGACCGGTCGCGAGGTTCGCGAGCCCCCCGATCCCGAGGGTGTCCCGGAGGAGGAGCATCAGCCAGTGGTTCGCGATGGGCAGCACCGCGAGGGCGAGCGGACCGAAGGTCAGGGCGAACCAGTAGACCGGGATCCGCGCCCACCAGCGGCGCGACGCGGGAGCGCGGCAGATGTCGTTGAAGCAGCCCTCGATCGTCACCAGCACCCACACCGCCGAGAACGCCACCACCGCGAAGCCGATCCAGCCAAGCGTCGCGAGGTTGATCGACGCAGCGAATCCGACGAGCTCGGACGCCCACGTGCCTAGGTCCACCGCCCTCGGCGGCTCGCCGTTGGTCGCGGGAATCGTCATCTGCACCCCGGTCATGCCCAGGCTCGTGACGGCGCGATCGACGAGCGAGGGGAGCTCGGGTCCGAGCACCGACTTCGCCACGACCGTCGCCACCACCAGCACCGGCAGCAGACCGAAGAGCATGCGGAACGCGAGCGCCGCCGCCATCTGCGGCGCGCGGTCGGCGGCGAGATGCCGCAGGCTGTAGCGACCGATGCGCACGGCGGTGCGGACCGAGCGCTGCCAGCGCGAGAGCTGCCCGACCGGGTCGTTGAGGGCGGTCGAGGTCCAATCGAGGGCGTCGCGAAGGCTCATGGGTCGTCCTCCAGGGGGCGGCACGGGAACTGATCGACGTTCCGCCGAGGCGGGAACCTTAGAATCGCCGGATGCCCTCACGCCAACCGAGCCGACGCCCCGGTCCGCGACCGCCGCGACCCTCCCGGATCCCGCGGCGGCCGCCGCCCCGCGAGGGGCTCGTCCGGCTGCAGAAGGTCCTCGCCGAGGCGGGGGTCGCCTCCCGGCGGGCGTGCGAGGAGCTGATCCTCGCGGGCGAGGTCGAGGTCGACGGCGAGGTCGTCCGCGAGCTGCCCTGCTTCGTGGACCCCCGCACCGCCCGGATCGAGGTCTCCGGTCAGCGGCTCGCGGCGCCCGCGGCGCCCCGCACCGTCATGATCTTCAAGCCGCGCGGCGTGGTGAGCACGAACCGCGACCCGCACGGACGCCGCCGGGCGATCGACCTCGTGCCGCATGCTCCGGGCGAGCGGCTCTATCCGGTCGGTCGCCTCGACGTCGACTCCTCGGGTCTGCTCCTCCTCACCAACGACGGCGCGCTCGCCAACCGCCTCGCCCATCCGCGCTACGGCGTGCACAAGGGCTACGAGGTGCTCGTCTCCGGGCGGATCGACGACGCGGTGCTCGAGCGGCTGCAGAAGGGCGTGTTCCTCGCGGACCGCCGCAAGGGTCGTGCGGCGAGGGCGTCGGCGAGCGAGATCCGCGTGCTGCGGCGGGAGGGGGCGCGGACGATCCTCTACCTCGAGCTCTCCGAGGGTCGCAACCGCCAGGTCCGCCGCATGCTCGAGCGATTCGGGCACGACGTGAAGCGGCTCCGCCGCGTCGCGATGGGACCGCTGCAGCTCGGGGACCTTCGTCCCGGCGAGTGGCGGGCGCTGACCGACCGCGAGCACGCCGCCCTCGAGTCGGCGGCGTTCGGCGGCGCGGTGGCGACGCCCGCGGCGGCGCCCCGCGCGGCGAGCTTCGCCCGCGACCGCCGATCGGCCGCCTCGCGGCGAGGTCCCTTGCCCGAGGGCGGGTCGCCGGCGAACAATGTCGTTCACCCGCGCGGCGCGGCGGCGCGAAAGCGACGCCGCGACGACCGCGACGTCCGAAGCCCGCGTGGCCGCCGTGACCCCCGAGGACGCTGACCCCATGCCCCAGTACGAGTACGTGTGCGAGCAGGACGGAGAGGTCATCACGCTGCTTCGACCGATGTCCGCGGCGGATGCGCCGGTCGAGGATCCCAAGGGGCTCGGTCGCGTCTTCCGCCGGCGGCACAGCGTCTTCGGCGTCGGCGGGGCGAGTCCCGCGGCGTCGGGTGGCGGCATGAGCCTCGGCGGATGCTGCCCCTGCGGCAAGAACGCCGGCTCCTGCGGCGCGAGCGGGAACTGATCCGAGGTGCGCCTCGTCGGCGTCGACTTCTCGGGCGCCGAGGGCGGCGGTCGGGCGAAGATCCGCCTCGTCGAGCGGTCGCTCGATGATCCGGAGGCGCCGATCCGAAGCGGGGGACGCGCCGACCGCGAGCGCCTGCGGCGCCTGATCCTCGACTCGCTCGAGGGCGAGCCCTCGCTCTGGCGGATCGACGCGCCGTTCTCGCTGCCGATCGAGACGCTCGCCGAGCACTCGATCGATCGGGACTGGCTGACGATGGCCCGCTGGATGCGGGAGTTCGGCAGTCCCCGCGGCTGGCGCACGGCGCTCCGCGAGGCGAGCCGCCGCGAGCCGCGCCGCGCCTGCGACCGCGCCTTCGGCACGCCGATGGCACCGATGAACCTCCGCGTCTTCAAGCAGACCTGGACGCTCGTCGCCGACCTGCTGCTTCCACTCGCCGAGGCGGGCGCCTCGATCGAGCCGGTGCACCGCACGCGATCGCCGGCGACGATCGTCGAGGGCTGCCCTGCGTCGGTGCTCCGGGCGAAGGAGTGGCCGGTCCGCGGCTACAAGGGAGGCGGCGATCCGCCCCGCGAGCGTCGCCGCGAGATCCTCACGGCGGTCCGCCGCGAGGGCGTTCGGGTGCCGACGGCGCTCGCCCGCGAGGCGATCGAGGACGAGGAGGGCGATCTGCTCGACGCGATCCTCCTCGCGACGGATCCCTTTCAGGGACCGCCGCCGGTCGAGGCGTCGGTGGAGGCGTGGATCTTCTGAGCGACGGATGAGCGACGGAAGGTCGATGGTCCGCGAGACCGCACGCGCGACGTGCGACCCGCTCGCGCCTCACACGCCGCGCGTCCCGGGATCCCAGATGAGCTTGTGGAGCTGGGTCTGCATCCTGACGGGCAGCCCCGACTCGAGGATCCACTCGGCGAGGAGCCTCGGGTGGAGTCCCGGGCATCCGAGGATCTCGAGCCCCGGTCGCTGCTCGAACACCGCGGACATCAGCACGGCGGTGACGCGGCTCGCGAGGTCGTGACGCCGCACCTGATCGCACGCCCAGTCGAAGTCGGCGCGGTCGCAGATCACGAACTTGACCTCGTCCTGCGGGCGGAGCCTCGCGAGGTTCGACTGGAGGTTTCGGTGCTGCTCGCCGCTGCCGGGGGTCTTGAGGTCGAGGATCACGATGCTGCGCGGATCGCAGGGCGCGATGTCGCAGGCGCCGGAGGTCTCGATGAGCACGGTGCGCCCGCGGTCGCAGAGCGCGGTGATGAGGGCGTGCACCCGTGGCTGCAGCAGGGGCTCGCCGCCGGTGATCTCGACGAGCGGCGCGTCGAACGCGAGGACCTCCTCGAGGACCTCCTCGTGCGTCCGCCACGCGCCCTCCCGGAAGGCGTACTCGGTGTCGCAGTAGCGGCAGCGGAGGTGGCAGCCCGCGAGCCGCACGAAGACGCAGGGGCGACCGGCGTGGGTCGACTCCCCTTGGATCGAGTGGAAGACCTCGTTGATGCGGAGGCGACCCGCGCGGTCGGTCGGCGGGACCATCGCATCGGCGCGCGGAGCCGGCGATCGCGGCGGACTCGAGGCACGGGACTCAGGGCTCACGGACCGAGTGTAGAGGCGCTCGACTTTCGTTCCGGCGCGGGTATAACTTCTCCCTCGCCCGACGCCCAGGTGGCGAAATTGGCAGACGCGCCAGCTTGAGGTGCTGGTGGGAGTAAAATCCCTTGGAGGTTCGAGTCCTCTCCTGGGCATGACAGCGTGCCAACGAACACCGCCGCGGATCGCTCCGCGGCGGTGATGCGTTCCGGGGGGTGACGTCGACGGAGTTGGTGGCGTGGACGACCGGCGATCGGTCGTCCACGCCCGGGCGTCAGATGGTCCAGTCGCCGAGCAGGATCGAGAGATCGGCGCCGTCCACGGTGCCGTCGCCGTTGAGGTCGGCGGGTCCGCCGCTCGTGCCCCAGGCTCCGAGCAGGATTGCGAGGTCGGTGCCGTTCACCACGCCGTCGCCGTTGATGTCGCCGGGCGTCGCGGTGCCGCAGACGAGCGAGGTGACCTCGAACGCGTCGATGCCAGCCTCGACGACGGAGCCTGGATTGACGTCGTCGGCGATGAACCGGACCCGCATCGTCGTGGTCGGCTCAAGCACGTCGCCGATCACGAAGCAGACCCGGTACCAGCCGCCGTCCGCCTGGGGACCTCCGGGACCGACGACCTCGAGGGGCACCCACGAGGTCCCGCCGTTGTTCGAGATGTCCACGCGGAAGACGTCCTGGTTGGGGCTGTTGCCCTGGGTGTTCGAGTACCAGCGGGCGTAGCAGACCGAGACGTTCTCGCCGGTGCCGTCGAAGATCGGGGTGGTCAGCGTCGTCGGACCGCCATCGACGTCGGAGTTGCCGGTCCGGTTCGCGGTGAGCCAGCACTGGGTGCCGGGCGCCGGATCGAAGTCGGTCGGCGGATCGCCGCGGGTGCCGCCGCCGATCGGCGTGCCTCGCTCCCACGCGCCATCGGTGAGCGTCGCGCCGTTGGTGACGGTGAAGCCGGGGTTCACCTCCATGTCCCAGACAAGGAGGGTCTCGAACGACTCGCCCGCGGTCGCGATGAGCGGCGTGGTCGAGCCGCCCGAGGGACTGGTGACGGTCTGACCGGAGGTCGTGGTCGCCGCGAAGTAGAACTGGATCTGCGTGCCGCACTCGAGCGCGGGCATGGTGCAGGCGTAGGTGTCGCCGCCGACCGGGGGCAGCGTCACGAAGCTGAAGGTCGAGCCGCCCACCTCTCGCCACGCCAACTGCACCGTGCCCGAGGGCTGCCCGCCAAGCGGGAGCACGCGGACCGGGAAGGTCGTGGTGCCCGCGGGATCGAAGAGCGACGGGACCTGCTGCGGGAACTCGTAGCGGAGCAGCGCCAGCGGCGGGGCGTCCATGTTGTGGAGCGAGAAGCCGGCGTCGATGTACTCGTAGTGCGGGCTGCCGTCGTCGATCGAGCCGTTGTCGTCGTCGAGGGTGATGAAGTCGATGGTGATCTGCGGGGTGATCTCGGTGCCCGTGTGCAGGAGGATGCTGTTGATCACCAGGCTCGCCACGACCTCGCGGTAGTCCGCCACGCCGCCGAGGACCATCGCCTGGCGGGTGTCCCACACGGAGCCGGAGAGCAGCCGACCGCAGCTGTGGATCGCGCCGGTGCAGGGGTACTGCACGTCGTTCACGGCGCTTCGGAGCGGCGTGGTGCAGTTCGACTGGAAGCCGAGACCGAGGTTCGGGTCGTCGGTGATCACCACCGCGACGGTGTCGGACATGCCCTCGCCGTACTGTCCCTGCCCGCTGCCGCCGACGTTGATGAGGTGGTGCCCGTACTCGTGGTAGACCACCGTGGAGTTCGCGGTGTTGGTGCAGCCGCCGCCCGAGTCGTAGAAGTTGATCGAGGTCTGGTTGTAGAAGGCGTTGCAGTTCTCGGCGAGGTTCACGTTCACCGGGAACGCCGTCTGCCCGGCGATCACCGGATACGCCGGGTTCTGGAGGAGGGCGAAGTCGCGCACCACGTTGGCGTGGATGTACGCGTTGACCTCGGCGCGGGTGAACTCGGTGGCGTTCGCCGCGTTGTGCAGGATCGTCGCCGGCTGCCCGACGGTGCCGGTGATCTGCACCTGCGAGTTGACCCCGTTCTGGCTGTTGACGACGAAGTACTGCCCGCGGACCTGCGAGAGCAGGTTCACCGAGTTGCCGGTGGGCGGAACGACCGAGAAGGCGCCGTTCACGTTGGCGAAGATGGTCTGGCTTCCGGCGAGCAGCCGGGCATAGGGCATGCCGCGGACGCTCTCGGGGGCGCAGGTGTCGGCGCCGATGCCTTCGGTCGCGAGCGCCTGCACGACGCCCTCGACGGACTGGTGGAGGACGAGGTTCTCCTGGTGGAGGATCCGCCCGGTCGAGGGGTCGGTGACGTAGAGGAACTTCTTGTAGTTCGCGGGGTCGAAGAGCGTTCCGCCCTCGACCTCGAAGCGGGTCGCGAGGCGAGGCGTCGGCAGTTCGTCGCCGACGCCGGCGAAGACGACCGTCTCGATCGCGCGGATCGAGGGCTTCGATCGGAACTGGTCGAGGGCGCGGCCCGCGAACGTCTCCTCCTCGAGGTCGCGCGGCGCGGCGGCGCCGACCACGATCCCGTCAGGATTGCCGCCGAGCGGGCGAAGGTCTGCCGCGGCGAGGACGAGGGGGAAGCCGGGCTCGTTGCGGACGAGGAGCTTCAGCACGCCGCCGTGGACCGGCACGCCCTGCACCTTTTGGGCGTAGTACACGCCGTAGAAGCGGTAGTCGCCGAGCTTCGGATCCCAGAGGATCGGCTGCAGGTGATGCTTGTCGGGGAAGGGACCCTCGAGGACGAGCTGGTCGGGGGTCACGCCGAAGATGCCCGCGTGCTCGAGGCGGAATCGCTCGGCGCTCTCGATCGGCGAGGCGCCGGTCGAGAAGACGTTGCCGTAGACGCGCCCGATCCGATCGCCCGCGAGGGGATAGAAGCGGACCGCCGGGTGCTCGCGGAGGAAGGTCTCTCGCGCCGGAGTCACCGAGAAGCCGGGCTCGACCTCGCCCGGGTTCACCTGGGCGATCGAGGCGGACGAGATGATCGAGAGGGTCAGTCCGAGAACGGCGACGGCGGGGCGTGGGCAGCGGGGCATGGGGGCTCCAGGGACCAGGCTCGGGATCGATCAGGAACGAGCGGAACTCGAGACGCCCTCGAACTCCGGGGGTTCGGCGGGATTTCGCGAGAAGCAGCGGGATGCTTCGAACGGAACAATCTTCCGAAAACCGGCGGCGTGCAAGCGGACCATAGGCGTTTCTTCGTGATCGGTCGGGCGGGGGTTTCCCCGAAGACCCCCAAGTCTCGATGAGCGATCCCGGGGAACCCGTCTCCGGTCATTACCATCCGCCCGGATGGCCGCCTCCAAGGGATCGGGTTCCGAGCCTCGCGAGCCCGTGATCGAGAATCGCCGGGCGCGCCACGACTACTCCATCGAGGACACCCTCGAGTGCGGGATCGAGTTGCTTGGGACCGAGGTGAAGTCGATCCGCGCGGGACAAGTCAGCCTCGGCGAGGGCTGGGTCCTCGCGGAGGACTCGCCGCCGCGGCTCACCCTCCTGAACGTCCGAGTCGCCGAGTACCCGCCCGCCGGTGCCGCTCGGCAGCATGACCCCGACCGCCCGCGGCGGCTGCTCGCCCATCGGCGGGAGATCCGTCGCCTCGCGGTCGAGGTGCGCTCGCGGGGAGGGTCGCTCGTCCCCCTCAAGATGTACTTCCTGAGGGGCAAGGTGAAGCTCCTCATCGGGCTGGGGTTCGGCCGCCGCAAGGAGGACAAGCGGCAGGCGATCGCGGAGCGCGAGGCGAAGCGGGACATGGACCGCGCCGCGGCGCGGCGGCGATGACGCGGAGGAGTCGGATGACGATCGTGCCGCTGCGGCACCCAGGAGCACCCCGATGAACGACGGACCTGCCGGAACGCCCGATCGCGGCGGCGGCGTCGCCGACCTCCTCCGCGGGAACCGCCGGTGGGCGGCGCAGACGGAGCGCGACCGTCCCGGGTTCTTCTCGGCGCTGGTGAACCAGCAGCGCCCGCGGTACCTCTGGATCGGATGCGCCGACAGCCGCGTGCCCGCGAACGAGATCGTCGGACTGCCGCCGGGCGAGGTGTTCGTCCACCGCAACGTGGCGAACCTCGTCGTGCACTCGGACCTGAACTGCCTCTCGGTGATGGAGTTTGGTCTGTCCGTGCTCGGCATCGAGGACGTGATCGTCTGTGGGCACTACGGCTGCGGCGGCGTGACGGCGGCGCTGCAGCCCTCGGAGGGACGCCTCTTCGACCACTGGATCCGCCACATCCGCGACATCGCGAAGTTCTACCGCGAGCGCCTCGAGGCGATCGAGGACCCCGCCGCTCGATCACGCCTCCTCTGCGAGCTGAACGTCGCGGTGCAGGTCGTGCACGTCGAGGAGTCGCCGGTGGTCCAGGCGCTCCGCAAGGCGGGGCGCACCGTGCGGGTGCACGGCTGGATCTACGACGTCGGCGATGGTCTGCTCCGCGACCTCACCTCGATGGTCGCGGAGGTGCGGGCGTTCGAGCCGGCGTGACCGCGTCGCGCATCAGGGACTCGGCATCGGGATCGTGCGGCCGTTGTCCTCCGGGCGGCGACCCTCGATGCAGTCGACGATGACCTCCGCGACCTGATCCGGGGAAAGCGTGCGGGCGTGGGGGATCAGCTTCTCCGGGAAGTTTGCCCGCAGGAGCGGCGTCTCCACCGCGCCGGGGTTCACCGCGAAGGCGCGGATGCCCGCGGACTTCCCCTCGCGGGCGACCGAGCGGGTGAGGCTGTCGAGGGCGGACTTGCTCGCGGCATAGGCGTAGAAGCCCGCGAAGGGATCGGAGGTGCCGATCGTCGACACGTTGACGACGCAGCCGGATCGACGCGACTTGAACACCGGCCACGCCGCCGCGATGAGCAGCGCCGGCGCGAAGGTGTTCGTCATGAAGGTCCGCTCGAGGAGCGCGAAGTCGGTGCGGTCGATCGGGGCGAGGGGCGCCATGCCCGCGGCGTTCACGAGGCAGTCGATCGAGCCGAAGCGGGCGATCGCGCGGGGCACGATCGTGCCGAGCGACGGGAGGTCGTCGAGGTCGGCGGCAAGCACCTCGACCTCGGCGTCCGCCCGCAGCGCGCGGATCTCGCCGGCGACCGCGTCGAGCTTCGCGTGGGTCCGCCCGACGAGGACGAGGCGGTGACCGCGCGACGCGAGCCGTAGCGCCGTCGCGCGACCGATTCCCGATCCCGCCCCGGTGACGATCGAGACTGGAGCGTTCGTCGTGGTCATCCGAGCAGCCTCATGAGGTCGTTGTAGAAGGTGATCACGAAGAGTCCCCCGATCAGCATGAGCCCCACGAGCGTCGCGGCGTTCTGGAACGCGGGGGAGGGCGGTCGTCCGCGGAGCCTCTCGTAGATCAGGAAGAGGAACAGCCCGCCGTCCACGATCGGCAGCGGCAGGAAGTTCAGCACCGCGAGGTTCACGCTGATCATCGCGAGGAAGAAGACGAGGTAGGTGATCCCGCGGTCCGCGACCCGCGTGCCGAGGTGGACGATCCCCACCGGTCCGTGGAGCTGCTCGACGCCGACGGTGCCGCGCAGCAGGCGGTCGATGGTGAGGTAGGTGAGGGTCACCATCTTCCAGGTCTGCTCGAAGCCCATCGCCACCGCCCGCAGCGGCGAGCCGTCCGCGGAGAGCCGCGTGTAGACCGGATCGAGGAACTCCGGGGGCAGCGACGTGGTCCAGCCGAGCGACTGCACTTCCGCGACCGCCGCGGCATCGAGCGACCAACGCTGCTCGATCGCCGGCGCTTCCGGCGTCGGCGGCAGCACGGTGAGCGCGAGCTCGACGCCCTCCCCGCGCGAGAAGGCGTCCGCGGTCTGCTCGCGAAGGATCGCGCGGAAGGACGCCCAGTCGTCGATGGAGCGTCCGTCGAGGGCGAGCAGCCGCGATCGCGGCATCAGGTCGAGCGGCGCCGCGGGGCTCGGGACCGGCTCGATCTCCCCGTCCGCGAGGCGACCGAGGCGGTCGAAGGGACGAGCGACGAGCGGCTGCTCGCGGTCGTAGCCGACCTCGACGCCGAGGCGCCCGTCGCGGTCGATGCGGACCTCGAGCGACCTCGACTCGCTCCCGCGCCGCACGAGGATCGGCAGGGAGCCGCCGGGTTCCGACTGCACGAGGGCGCGAAGCTCGGCGAGCCGCGGACCATCGAGCGAGCCGATCCGCAGCACCACGTCGCCAGGCTCGAGCACGCCCCGGTTGGGACTGGACTCGAGCACCTGACCGATCCGGGTGAGCGGCACGAGACCGAGAAGCCCGAAGTCATAGTCGCCCGCGCCCGCGGGCATCCGCGTCGGATAGACGAGCCGCTGGAAGGTCGGCTCGGCGGGCAGCGGCGCCGAGATCGAGGCGCCGTCGGGATTGGTCCACGTCACGTCGACGGGGCGACCGTCGCCCGCCGCGACCGCCGCGACGACCTCGTCGAAGGTCCGGACCTCGCGACCTTCCACCGTCGCGAGCCGAGCGCCGGGCAGCACGCCGGCGTCGGCGAGCTCGGTGCGGTCGAGCGCCCGCTGCACGAAGGGAAGGATCTCGTCGTCCGAGGCGAGCACGGTCCCGGCGGCGGGCGCGACGCCGATCGCGAGCAGTCCGCTCGCCTCGTCGAGGACCGGCAGGATCTCGAAGCGGATCGGGTCGGCGAGGCCCTCTCGCTCGACCTCGAAGACGAGCACCTGATCGCGTCGCGCCATCGCCGAGGCGATCTGGACGTCGGAGAAGGTCTCGACGCGGGCGCCGTCGATCGTCCGGACGACGTCGCCGGCGCGAAGCCCGCCGGCGACCTCCCCGCCGTGCGCGGTGCGTCCGACGGCGGTCGCCGCGGGCGATCCGGCTCGCACCTCGCCGATCATCGGAGCCTCGAAGCGCACGCCGACGAGGAACGCGACGAGGAAGAGCACGATGGCGAGGATCAGGTTCGCGACGACGCCTGCCGAGACGACCACCATGCGGCGGCCGATGGGGCATCGGGTGTAGCTGCGGGCCGACTCCGAGGATGCGTTCGGATCGAGGTCGTCCTGCCCGAGCATCTTCACGAAGCCACCGAGGGGCAGCAGGCGCAGCGAGTACTCGGTTTCGCCGAGACCAAGCTCGCGAAGCCGCTCGTCGGAGAGCTCGAGCGTCGCACGACCGGTCCTCGCGAGCACCTTGGGCTCGGTGGAGCCGAGGCAGGGACCGATGCCTCGCCGCCAGGAGACCACGGTGGGACCCATGCCGACGGCAAAGCCATCGACCCGAATGCCCGCCCAGCGAGCCGCGAGGAAGTGCCCGAGCTCATGCACGAAGATCAGCAGCCCGAAGCCTGCGAGGATCAGCAGGAAGTTGGTGCCTCCGGAGAGGATGTCCATGGGGCTGGAACCAAGTCCTTTCGTGGGCGAACGTTGCCGGGGGACCCCTCGCCGTCCGGGGGGTGAACGGTAACGGCTTGATCGAGCCGGCGGCGTGAGGCTTCGTGGACGAACGCTTCGCGAGTTCGACGAGGAAGCCGGTCGGGAAGTAAAAACCCCCGGCGCGAGGCCGGGGGCGGAGGGAGGGAAAAGGGCAGATGGAGGCGGATCAGGCGATCCGCTCGACGCGCCAGGCTCGGACTAGACGTCGCTCCGAGGGGCTGGTCGGAACTCCCGCCAGCAGGCGAATCGATTGATAGCGATAGTATCTCCGAATCTTCGGTCGCCAAGAGATTTTCCCGGTCGTCTGGCGATTTCGATGGATCCCTTTCCCTCGGCGCACGCCTCGATCGAGGCGTCATCGAACTGCCGTCAAGGTCTGTCCGGGGTGCTTCCCGTGAGATGGGTCGTGGGCGTCCCGATCTGGAAGGTCGATGCAAGCCAAGTCTTGGAATGACTTTAGCACTCGCTCCTCACTGGCGCCAGAACCGCCCGTGAACTCGCGCAGGTGACGATTCGGCTCCTCCACATCGCCCCGATCCGCTCGCCGAGAGGGCGATCTTGGTCAAACTCGGGTGATGCCCGATAACGCCGCGCGCGGAGATCTCGCGCGGAGATCTCGCGCGGAGATCTCGCGGAAGTCTCGCGGAGTTCTCGCGGAGATCTCGATCGACCGACCGCCCCTCGCCCGCGCCGTCCTCGATGGGGAATCGTCAAACATCCTTGACGTCGAGCGATCCTCTGACGGATCGACCTCGAAAGCCCGACCGTAGACTTCGTTCTTGACGACGCCATGGCGGCCGCCGAGACCCGAAGGTCGTCGCGGATGCCTTGGGGACCAATCCATGCCTCGAACCTGCTGCCGACCGCTCCTCACCGCCCTTCCTCGAACGCCCCGGTCGGTCGCCATCTCCCTGCTCCTCGGGACGGGCGTTGCGGCGGGGGTGGCTGGTTGCGGCTCCGAGACCGGGTCGGTGCCCGGAACGCCAACCGGGGTCGCCCAGACGACGGCGGGCGGGGCGGCTCCGAGCGCGTCGGCGACTCCCGCGACCGCGCCGCCGGAGTCCGACGTGGCTGCAGGCCCCGCGCGAACCGCTCCCGTGCAGGCACTTCCGCCGATCACGCTCGAGCCCCCGATGCTCGACTTCGGCTTCGTCGCGCCGAGCAGCGCCTCGAGCGGCGCGATCAAGCTCCTGAACACGAGCGACCGGGCGCTCAAGATCCTCGCCGTCCAGCCGAGCTGCAAGTGCACGGCGGTGAACGACCTCGAGGGCAAGGAGATCCCCGCCGGCGGCTCCGTCGAGCTCGAGACGGTGCTCGACGCCGCGGCGGCGCCTGGTCCGAAGAAGGCGCAGATCCGCGTCCTCGTCGAGGGCTACACGCAGGTCCTGGTGGTGGAGATGAAGGCAGAGGTCGCCCTCGCCGTCCGCGTGACGCCTCCCTACATCAACGCGGTGGAGGGAAAGAACCAGACGGGTCGCCTCGTGGTGCAGTCGACCGATGGCAAGCCCTTCCGGATCTGCTCGACGCACGGCATGCCGCCGCGCTTCATTGGCTTCGACCCCGCGACGGACGAGCCACGCACCCAGTACCTCGTCGAGTACGACGTCGCCGACCTCGGCGAGCGCATCCCGCGCTACTGGGTCATCGAGACCGACCGTGCCGACGCGCCGCTCGTCGACGTGCTGCTCCGCCACGAGGCGAGCTTCCCGCAGCTCAAGATCCGCATGAAGGACTACCGCATCCCGGCGGGCGTGGTGCCCGCGGGCGGCTCCGGCGAGTTCACGATCCGCCTCGAGAACCGCGCGGATCCGATCACCGCCGCGATCAGCCGCGCCCCGCAGGCGAAGGTCGAGTTCGTCTCGCAGGCGGTGGGCGCGGAGGAGACGGTGGTGACGCTGCGGCTCGTGCCGGAGCCCGGCTTCCGCGGGTTCATGTACCTGCCCTTCACGATCTTCACCCAGGCGGGCGAGCATCAGGACCTCGACGTCTTCGCGACGGTGTCGGAGACCCCGGCTGGGTCCTGTGCCCCGGCGCCGTCCGTGCCGGCGCCCGCCGCGCCCGCCGGCTGATCCAGCCGCAGGATTCCGGACGATCCGCACGCCGATCCCGCCGCCCTCGCGGCGGGATCGCCTGCTTCTTCGGCGGGCGGAGATCGCCTCGGCGTGAACCGGGGGTAGGCTCGGCAGGTACGGGATTCCCACGATGGCGATGCGCCTGCTCCGATGCCCGCGTGCGGATCCCTCCGCGCTCGCGGCGGTCGCCGCCCTGACGACCGCGGCGGGGAGCGCCGCGCAGTCGATCCAGCTCGTCGATGCGAGCGCGGAGAGCGGTCTGCTTGGGCAGCATCTGCCGCACGCGCCGGGGTACTTCCTCGCCGACGAGTGGATCGCCGGGGGACTCGCGGTCGGCGACTTCGACCGCGACGGCTGGCCCGACGTCTTCGTGCTCGGCGGGGGAGGCGTGCCTGACCAGCTCTTCATGAACCAGGGCAACGGCACCTTCCTGAACCGCGCCTCGCAGCGGGGCGTCGCGGCGATCCACTGCGGCGGCAGCGCCGCGGTCCTCGACTACGACCGTGACGGACGGCTCGACCTCTACGTGACCTCGAGCGGCATGGCGAACGACAACCAGGGTCAGGTCGGTCGCCACAAGCTCTACCGCAACATCGGGACGGGATTCGTCGACGTCGCCTTCTCGGCGGCGGTGCGCCATGGATCCTTCTCCTTCCCGAGTCCGACGGGAATCGCGGTGGGCGACGTCGACCTCGATGGAGACCTCGACATGTTCGTGAGCGCCTGGCGACCGCAGGCGAACGGCAACCGGCTCTTCACGAACCTCGGCGACGGCACCTTCCTCGACCGGATCATCCCTGCGCAGGTCCATACGACGTCCGCGTGGTGGTTCCAGGGTCGCCTCGCCGACGTCGACGGCGACGCGTGGCCGGAGCTCCTCGTCGCCGGCGACTTCGGCACGAGCCGCTACTTCGTGAACGACCGCGACGGGACCTTCAGCGACCAGACCGCGGTCTCCGGCACCGGACTGGACGAGAACGGGATGGGTCAGGCGTTCGGCGACCTCGACCGCGACGGGCTCCTCGACTGGTACGTGACCAGCATCCACTACGAGGATCCGCCGTCGGGCTTCCGCAACGGCAACATGCTCTACCGCGGCATCGCGCCGCATCGGTTCCTCGAGGAGGGCGCGGATCGCGGGTGCGAGGACGGCGGCTGGGGCTGGGGCGCGGTGGCGGTCGATCTCGATCAGGATGGGTGGGAGGATCTCGTCGAGGTCAATGGCCGCAGCGCGGGCGAGTGGGCGAACGAGGGCGGCAAGGTCTTCCGCAACCTCGGCGGCGGCATCTTCGAGGAGATCTCGCAGGCGTGCGGCTTCGCCGAACCCGGCGACCACCGAAGCATCGCGTGGCTCGACTTCGACCGCGACGGCGACCTCGACCTGGTGGTCCAGGCGAACGCGGGCGCCGTGAGGCTCCATCGCAACGACTCCCCCGGCGCCGGGCGCTGGCTGCAGGTCGAGTTCGACGCGTCCACCAATCCGCGGATCGCCCCCGACGGATTCGGCACGCGGGTGATCGCCCGCGCCGGCAAGCAGGAGTGGATGCGGGTCATGGATGGCGCGCCTAGCTACCTCGCGACGAGCGAGCTGATGGTCCACTTCGGGCTCGGCGACGTCGAGGTCCTCGACGAGCTCGAGATCTGGTGGTCCCGCGGGCAGGTGCAGCGACTGCACGACGTCGCCACGAACCAGCGGCTGCTGCTCGAGGCGCCTCGACCCGGCGACCTCGACGCGGACGGCATCGTCGGTCCGATCGACCTCACGCTGCTTCTTGCGGCGTGGGGAGTGGTGCAGGACCGCGCGGGGCTCGCCGCGGACATCGACGCGAGCGGCACCGTCGCCGCGTCGGACCTCACGGCGCTCCTTGCCGCATGGGACGCCCGCTGAGTCTTGGGCGAACGCTCAGCCGAGGATCATCCGCAGTCCGCCCGCGAGCATCAGGATGGCGAAGGCGACGCGGATCGTGGCGATGTTCAGGCGGTGCGTCAGGCTCGCGCCGATCCACGCGCCGAGGATGCCGAGCGGGGCGAGGACGAGCGCCATCGCCATCGGCGCGGAGAGCCCTCGCCCGGTCGGATCGATCCGGACGAAGCCCGCGTTCTTCAGGATCGACCCGACGAAGGTCCCGACGAGCATCACCGCGGAGGAGGTGCCGATCGCCGCGCGAAGCGGGGCATGACAGGCGCCCCGCAGGAGCGGCACCGCGATGCCGCCGCCGCCGACGCCGAGCATTCCGGAGACGAATCCGGTGACCGAGCCGACCAAGCCGAGCGCGACCGCGCCGGTGCGCTCCGCCCGGGTCTCGACGTGCTGGCGCCACAGCGACCACGCCTCGGAGAAGGCGACGTAGATCATGAACGCCCCGAAGGATCGCTGCAGCCAGAGCTGCTCGAGCCTATTGCTCGTCAGCACCCCGACGACCACGAAGGCGACCGCCCACGGGACCATCCGCAGGAACCAGTCTCGCCGCACGCTGCGGGCCCGCGCGTGGCGGATCGTCGCGGTCGCCGCGACGAGGAAGTTCACCACCATCGCCGCCGCCTGATAGAGGTGCTGGTCGCGACCGAAGACGAGCGTGAGCGCCGGGATCATGAGGAGCGACCCGCCGATCCCGGCGAGTCCGCCCATGATCCCGCCGCAGAGCCCGATCGTGGCGACGATCAAGAGCGTCCGCCACTGCTCGCCGTCGAGCATCGCGACCGGATCGAGCGGGGTCATGGACGCGGCTCCGCGATCACGACGAGCGTCTCCTGCCCGAGGAGCACGCGCCCGTCGCGAGCGTGCGCCGCGAAGAGACGTCGCAGGGCGTCCACGGCTCGCGCCTGAGCGCGTGGCTCGCGCGGGAAGTACGACGCCGACCTCGCCCGGGCGAGGAGCCCCGCCTCGTCGAGCGACTGCGGATTCGGGAAGCGATGCCGCGCGACCTCGCGGAACGCCTCGGGCGACGCCCACAATCCCGCCGCGGGATCCTCGCCCGCGTCGGCGCGATCCGCGGGCGGGCGACCGATGGCGGCGACGTACGCCTCCGCGCCCGGATCGCCGCGCTGGCGGAGGTTCCACGCCACCGCGACGCGACCGCGCGGCGAGAGCACCCGGCGGAAGCCTCGGCGGGCGGTCGAGGGATCGACCCAGTGGAAGCTCTGGAAGCAGGCGATGAGGTCGGTCGAACGGTCGGCGACGTCGGCAAGGCGCTCGTCGCCGATCGAGTAGCGGATCGAGCCGCCACCCACGGGGCTTCCCGCGCGACGAGCCTCCGCGAGCATCTCCTCGCTCGGATCCATCCCCACGACCACGAGTCCCCGCGACGCGAGGAGCCGCGTCGAGATGCCGGTGCCGCAGCCGAGGTCGATGGCGGGGGCACCCGGCGCGAGACCCTCGACGATGAGGTCGATCACCGCGTCGGGATAGGTCGGTCGCGCCGCCGCGTAGTCGCTCGAGCGTCCCGAGAAGAGGGTCGCGCCGCGGAGGGCGTCGGGGTCGGGCATTGCGGCATTCTGGCGACTTTTCGCCGGACCGCCCGCGCGCCGCCGTAGGTTCGCCGCGTGCGCAGCCCCGACACCGAGCGAGCGACCAGCCGCGTGCACTCCTTCGTCCTGCAGGGCATCGAGGCGGTGCCGTGCGAGGTGGAGGTGCACCTCGCACGCCGCGGACTCGGCGGTCTGACCATGGTGGGACTTCCCGACGCGGCGGTGCGGGAGTCCGCCGACCGCGTCCGGAGCGCCATCCAGAACGTCGGGCTCCGATGGCCTTGGCGGCAGGCGACGGTGAGCCTGGCGCCTGGCGACCTTCGCAAGGAAGGACCGGTCTTCGACCTGCCGATCGCCCTCGCGGTGCTCGCCGCGGATGGCGTGCTCGGAGCGGGACGCGCGACGCTCGACGAGTCGCTCGTGGCGGGCGAGCTCGCCCTCGACGGTCGGCTGCGGGGGGTCCGTGGCGTCGTCAGCCTCGCGATGCTCGCGCGGCGGCTCGGGCGACGCGCCGTGATCGTCCCGAGCGCGAACGCCGCGGAGGCGTCCATCGTCGAGGGCGTCGAGGTCCTCGCGTTCGACTCGCTCGGGGAGGTCGTCGGCGTCCTGCTCGGGGCGATCGATCGACCTCGCCGTGGATCGATCCTCGATGACTCGATCCTCGCGGACGCGACCGCGGAGGTGGACCTCGCGGAGATCCGCGGGCAGGAGGCGGCGAAGCGGTCGCTGACGATCGCGGCGGCGGGATCGCACAACATCCTGCTCATCGGTCCGGCGGGGGCGGGGAAGACGATGATGGCGCGGGCGCTGCCGGGACTGCTTCCTCCGATGAGCCGCGAGGAGGCGCTCGAGGTGACCCGCGTCCACTCCTGCGCGGGCGTGCTCGGCGAGTCGCGCTCCCTCGTCGCGGCGCGACCGGTCCGCTCGCCGCATCACACCGCCTCGACCGCCGCGGTCGTCGGAGGCGGTCGGATTCCGCGACCGGGCGAGGTGAGCCTTGCGCACCGCGGGGTGCTCTTTCTCGACGAGCTCCCGGAGTTCGCGCGACCGGTGCTGGAAGGTCTCCGCGAGCCGCTCGAGGACGGCATGGTGACGATCGCCCGCGCCCACGGGGCGGTGCGGTTCCCCGCGAAGGTGCTGCTCGTCGCGGCGATGAACCCGACCCACCGCGGCCGCCGCGTGGAGGGCGAGCAAGGTCGAGAGGAGCAGTCCCGCTACCTCTCGCGGCTCTCGGGTCCGCTCGTCGACCGCATCGACCTCCACGTCGAGGTCCCCGCCGTGCGTTTCGAGCAGCTCGTGACCGCCCGCCCCGGCGCGAGCACCGCGGCGCTCCGCGCGAGGGTCGCGTCGGCGCGGGCACTCGCGGCGCGGCGGCAGGGGGAGGACCGACCCAACGCCCACCTGCGGGGTCGCGAGCTCGACCGGCTCGCGGCGCTCGACGACGCCGGTCGGCGCCTGCTCGGCGAGGCGATGGAGGGGTTTGGACTCAGCGCCAGGGCGTACGACAAGATCCGCCGGATCGCCCGCACCATCGCGGACCTCGAGGGCGTCGAGGCGATCGCCCTCGAGCACGTCGCGGAGGCGGTCTCGTATCGGATCCTCGACCGGGCGGAGTGACTCGCGCGCCGTCGAGTCCCCCGCCGCCTCACTCCACCGTCGGCGCGAAGCCGCGGCGCATGGTGTTCTCGCAGACGGCCCGCGGCTCGGTGAAGTGGAGCAGGTACTCGCGGCCGCCCGCCTTGCTGCCGACGCCGGAGAGCCCGAAGCCGCCGAAGGGCTGCCGGGCGACGAGGGCGCCGGTGATGCCGCGGTTGAGGTAGAGGTTGCCGACGCGGTACTCGAGGCGGGCTCGCTCGAGGTGCGAGGGCTTCCGGCTGAACACGCCGCCGGTGAGCTTGTACTCCGTCGAGTTCGCGATCGCGATCGCCTCGTCGAAGTCGCGAGCCTTGATGACCGCGAGCACCGGTCCGAAGACCTCCTCGTTGGCGAGGCGGTGCTCCGGGCGGATCGCCGAGACGATGGTCGGCCCGACGTAGGGCTTGCCGACCTTCGCGGCGAGACCCTCCGGCACCGGCATCTCGAGCTCGACGCGACCCTCGCGGCGCCCGATCTCCACGTACTCGCGGATCTTCGCGGCGGCGTCCTCGTCGATCACCGGACCGACGTCGGTGCCGGGCCGCAGCGGATCGCCGATGACGAGCGTGCGGGTGCTCTCGACGATGCGGCGAAGGAAGTCGTCGTGGCAGCTCTCGACGACGATCACCCGGCTGCACGCCGAGCACTTCTGCCCGCAGAAGGAGAAGGCGCTCTGCCGCACCCCGAGCACCGCCTCGTCGAGGTCCGCGGAGGCGTCGACGATCACCGCGTTCTTGCCGCCCATCTCGCAGACGACCTTCTTCACGAACGGCTGCCCCGCGGGCGTGCGACCGGCGGCCTCGAGGATGTCGAGCCCGACGCCCTTCGAGCCGGTGAAGGCGACGAGGGCGACCCGCGGATCGCGCACGAGCCGCGCCCCGACCGTCTCGCCGCGACCGGGCAGGAAGGCGAGGGCGTCACGGGGGCAGCCCGAGTCCCAGAGGATCTCGCAGAGGATCTTCGCGATCGCGGGCGTCTGCTCCGCGGGCTTGAGGGCGACGACGTTGCCGGTCACGAGCGCGGCGACGGTCATGCCGCAGCAGATCGCGAGCGGGAAGTTCCAGGGGCTGATCACCGCCGCGATGCCGCGCGGCTGGTGCCACTGCTCGTCGAGCTCGCCGGCGAAGCGGCCGATCCGCTCGCGGGCGAAGAGCGACGCGCCGCAGCGGGCGTAGAACTCGCAGAAGTCGATCGCCTCGCAGACGTCCGCGTCGGCCTCGCGCCAGGTCTTGCCGCTCTCGCGGATCACGATCCCGGAGAGCTCGTCGCGCCGCCGCCGCATCGCCGCCGCCGCCTTCACGAGGACCGCGGCGCGGACCCCGTAGGCGGCGTCGCGCCACGTCGGGAAGTAGCGGGCGAGCGACGCGAGCGACGCGTCGGCGTCCGACTCCTTCGCGTCGATCGCGACCTTCGGCACGCGGCTCTGCTCGACCGCCTGGCCGAAGGAGGATCGCTGCGAGGCGTCGGCGAAGTCGCGGAGCGGCTCGTTGAAGAAGGGCCGACCATCGCCGATCGAGGCGTGCGCGGGCGAGAGGTGGTGGCGGCGGGGCGCCTCGCGGAGCGCGGCGGGACCGGGGTCCTCGCCCTCGGCGCCGTGCGGCGAGGCGAGGAGCGCGTCGGGGGTCGCGCCGTCGGCGAAGCCCGCGCGGAGCCAGGACTCGTTCGAGGTGTTCTCGAGCAGGCGCCGCACGAGGTACGCCATGCCGGGGATCATCTCGCCGACGGGGACGTACTCGCGGACGCGGAGGTCCATCTCGGCGCACGCCGACTTCAGCTCGTCGCCCATCCCGTGCAGCATCTGCAGCTCGATCGCGGAGCGGGGCAGGCCGAGCCTCGCCACCTCCGCGAGCGCCGCGGCGATCGAGCGGGCGTTGTGCGAGCCGAGGGCGAGCTTCACGCCGCCCTCGCCGGCGCGGCGGGGCGTCGAGGCGAGGAAGATCCGGCTCATCCGCTCGAAGCACGCGTCGCTGTCGCGCTTGCGGCTCCAGACCGGCACCGGCCAGCCCATCTGCTCGGCGTGGATCGTCTCGTAGTCCCAGTAGGCGCCCTTCACGAGCCGCACCGTGATCGGACGCCTCCTCGACCTCGCCCACTCCGCGATGTTCCGCGCGTCGTCCTCGCCGCTTCGAAGGTACGCCTGCATCGCGAGCCCGCCCTCGAACTCGACGGCGTCCGAGCATCGCTTGAAGAGCTCGAGGGTCAGGTCCTTGAGGGAGCGCTGCTCCATGTCGAAGTTGACGAAGACGCCGCGCTCGGCGGCGGTCCGCAGCACCGGCGTCAGCGCCTCCACCAGTCCCTTGAGCGAGCCCTCGAGGTCGATGGGGTCGGTCGAGGCGTAGAGCGAGGAGATCTTGATCGAGACGTTGGTGCGGGGAATGGGACCGAGGTGGTCGGAGTCGAGCCGCGGGTTCGGCGACCACGCCCGCACCGCCTCGGGCAGGTTGCGGATGAGGTCGAGGTACTTGCCGCGGTAGACCTCCGCCTCGGCGTGGGAGACGCATGCCTCGCCGAGGAGGTCCACCGAGAACGCGAGCCCGCGCTTCCAGAGCTTCTCCAGCATCGGGAGCGCGTCGGCGGCGTCCCGTCCGGCGATGAACTTCGACGCCATGCCCTCGATGCGGCCGGACATCGTCCTCGCGACGAGACCCTTCGCCATGCCGCCCGCCTTGAGGCCGATCCCGAGTCCCGGCGGGAGCGTCACGCCCGGCTGCGAGAGGTAGTCCTCGAGGTGGTCGTGGATCTGCTCGGCGGACTTGAGCGTCGGGAACGCGTCGACGAAGCGGAAGAGCTGGACCTTGAACGCCTCGTCCTTCATGGACCAGTTCATGAGCGCGTCGGACCAGTACGAGCTGCTCAGGAACCCGGCGCGATGGCGGGCGCTGCGGTCAAGGAGCTCCCGACCGAGCTCGAGGATCGACTCCTCGGTCGGCGCGTCGCCGAGCGTCGCGCCGCTGGTGCGGGGAGGCGAGGACCGTGGCGGGGTCGCGGGAGCGCGACCTCGGAGGCGATCGAAGATTCCCATGTCGTGGCGGGACGGGACGTCGGGTTCGTGCGGCGGCGCCGCGGCGGCGGCGAGTATAGCGGGGCCGTCCGACGCTCCCGGGTCGCGCCGGCGTTGCGGTACCCTTCGCAACCCGCCGCCCGCTCGCGGACGGCGGACCTGGAGCACGAGCCATGGCGTTGATGGACGGCAAGCGCGGACTGGTGGTCGGCATCGCGAACGAGCACTCGATGGCGTTCTCGATCGCGGAGAGCCTGCTCGCCCACGGGGCGACCTGCATGTTCACGCACCTTCCGGGCGACAAGATGGAACGGCGGCTCCGCAAGGCGATGGAGTCGCTCGGCGTGCCCGACGCGTGGGCGGCGTCCCTCGATGCCTCGAGCGACGCGGAGCTCGACCGGGTGTTCGCGAAGGTCGCCGCCGACGTCGGCACCATCGACTTCCTCGTCCACTCGATCGCCTTCGCCGACAAGGACTGGCTCAAGGAGGGCGCCTTCACCGGCACCCCGCGGCAGGTGTTCACGCAGGCGATGGACATCTCCGCCTACACCTACGCCGCGATGGCGAATCGCGCGGCGCCGCTGATGCCGCAGGGAGGCGCGATGATCGCCCTCTCCTACTACGGCGCGGAGAAGGCGGTGCCGGGCTACAACGTCATGGGCGTCGCGAAGGCGGCGCTCGAGGCGACCTCGCGCTACCTCGCGATGGAGCTTGGTTCCAAGTCGATCCGCGTGAACTGCATCAGCGCGGGACCGCTGAGGACGCTCTCCGCGATGGCGGTCGGCGGGTTCGGGGAGATCCTCGACTGGGTCGAGAAGAAGGCGCCACTTCGCCGCAACATCGTCGGCAAGGACGTGGGCGACGCGGCGGTGTACCTCCTCAGCGACCTCTCCAGCGCGGTGACGGGTCAGACGCTCTACGTCGACGGCGGCTACAGCGTGATGGGGCTGTAGGCTCCGCCGAACGCGGCGCGGGAGGACGCGGTCGTCGCGACGTCGCGGCGAGGACGGTCGACGTCGATCCTCGCCGATCGTCCGCCACTGGACGCCCGCGAGGCGACCTCTCCGGCGCCGTGGCCCGGGGGAAGTGACCGCCCCCACTCGAGGCACCCCGTCAGCGCGAGGGCGATCCAGAACGAAGGTCGGGTGTGGACGTCCATGGTCATGCCGGACGCGGCGATGGAGGTCAGGACGCAGACGCGGAGCCATGGTCCGTGGCGCCATGCGTCGCGCAGCTGGGCGAGGAGCAACCATCCGAAGAGCGCTGCGCCGGGAATGCCCAGCAGGACCGCGAAGCCGAACGCGGCGCTGTGGGTCGCGGGCGAGGTGGCGATCGACCACTGCTCCGTCGAAGGACCCAGAAGAGGATTCGTTGCGATCGCCTCGGCGGCGCTTCGCCAGATCTCCCCCCGTTCGCCGCGGTCCTGCCATTGGTCGCTGAACCGGAGGATGCGGAGCGCGCCAGGCGACCAGGAAGTGGGCTCGGGCGAGCTGGTCAGACCGGGGCGAGCCGCCGGCCACGCGAGCCAGGTCACGCAGACCGGGATGGCGATGAAGACCACGACGAGCCGGGCGACCCGGGATCGCGCGACGAGCATCGCCAGTCCCAGACCGATCGCCAGCATCATCCCGCGGCTCGAGGTGAGGATGATGAGCTGGAGGCTCAGCACGAACGTCAGCAGGAGGATCGTCCAGCACGCCTGCCGCGCGCGGTCGTCCCGACAGCCGAGCGCGACGAGCGGAAGCAGCCCGAGACCTGCGAGCAGCGGGAGCGCCAGCTCGTTGGGATTGATCGGGAGGCTGTAGTCGTCCGCGGATCGGAGCGAGGTCGAGAGCACGAATCCGAGTCGCCGGTCGAGACCCTCGCCGAGCAGCTCGATCAGCAGGACGAGAAGACCGGCGCCGGCCGCGGAGAGCGCCAGGCTCGCGGCGACGAGGGGGAGGAAGCCCGCGAGCGGCGATCGGGCGAGCGACCGCGTCGCGAGGTAGGAGAGGAGTCCGATGATCACGATGCCCACGAAGGTCGGGGGCTGGCCGCGGAGGATCGGGATCAGGCAGAGCAGCGCGAGGGCGAGGGCGGTCCATTCGCTCGCCGTGCGTGGGGTCGCGGCGCGGAGGTCGAGCAGGAGACCGCCGACGATGAGCACCGCGGCGACCGCCACCACGGCTCGGGTCATCGTCGGAAAGACCGCCAGGACCCCCCACGCCCCGAACCAGAGCGCGAGGAGGAGGAGCCCGGCGAGGAGGGAGACTCGGGCGAGGCGCGTCGCGACGTCGATGGAGGAGGGAGAGGTCATCGGCGGTGCGGAGCCACCGGAGGCGCTCCGGACGCGATCCTGTGCGATCGGACCATCGATGTCAACGGCCGCGATCGCTCGACCTCGATCGATCCTCAGGCGGTCATCGTGGTCGCGATGGGCGGAGTCGCCATGCCGGCGCCGACCTCGGCGATGTCGGTCGTCAACGGGCCGAAGTCGACGATCGCTCGGTCCACCAGCGCCACGGTCGCGGATCGGCGAGGTCTGCGGGCCAAACCAGCGAGTCCCTTGCTCGGGTGACGAGCTCCTCGAGACCAGCTCGGGTGCGGACGCTGATCGAGAGGTCTTCCTCGATCCCGCCCTCGTCTTCGACCTCATCCTCGACGGCATCGCCGCCGCCGAGGTCCGACTTGGAGCGAACCCGAAGCACCGCCGCGCGTGGATCGATCCGCGGCGTGCTCCAGCGTTGACCTGGACCGGCGAGCAGCACGACGAGGTCGGCGGTCGCGATGGCGGAGTCGGCGATCTCGATCGCGGCTCGCTCGATCGGATCCTCCGCGTCGCGAAGTCCCGGGCAGTCGAGCCACTCGACGACGAGCCCCGCGAGGTCGATCCGCGTCGAGGTGAAGTCACGGGTCGTGCCGGGCTCGTCGTGGGCGATGGCGACCTCGCGTCCGGCGAGGGCGTTGGTCAGCGTGCTCTTTCCGGCGTTGGGAGGACCGACGAGCGCGACGCGCGGCGGATCGAGGAGACGGCGAAGCCGCCCGCCTCGCTCCGCGTCGAGGAACTCCCCGGGGACATGACCTCGCCATCGTCGCGGCTGGTCGAGGAGGAATGGCACCGCGAGCGGGCTCGCGGCGGTCGCGAGCATGGCGAGCATCGCCCGCTCGACCTCGTCGGCGGCTTCCGGCCACGCCGACGCCGGATCGATCGACGCATGATCGCGCCACTCGACGCCGGCGGCGACGAGCGCCTCGCGCAGCCTCGCGATGATCCGCGACCCGCCATGCGGCATCAGCCAGACCGCGTGGTCGGATGGTCGCGCGACGATTCCCTCGTCGACTCCCGCGAGCGATCGGAGTCGCACCTCGCCGACCGCGGTGGACGTCGAGCCGCCGGTGATCGATCGCAGCGCGCGATCAAGCGGATCGGGCGATCCCTCGACGACGATGATCGCGATCGCTCCCGGCAGCGCGCCGGTCGCGAGCGCCGCGCGGACGCGCTCAGGCGCGGGCATCGCCGGACGCCGGATGCCCGGGCTCGTCGCCGGGCTCGTCCTCGTCGGAGAGCGCGAGCCGCGCCGCTGCCGCGATCCCCTGCAGCGTGAGGTCGGGCACGATCCGGTTGACGAGCTCGTCCTCTCCGAAGAGGAGGTCCGCGTCGCCGCCGGTCGCGACGACGAGCGGGAAGGCGCCGTACTTCTCCGCGTATCGCTCGACGAGGCGCCACGCGAGCCCGCGGATCCCGTCGTAGACCCCGTGCAGCATCGCCTGGCGGGTGTTGCGGCCGAAGGGGCTCTCTGGATCGGGGCGATCGAACTCGATCGCCGGCAGCGCCGCGGTGTGCTCATGGAGCGCCTTGAGCTGCATGCGGGCGCCGGGCGCGATCGCCCCTCCGTGGAAGGTGCCCTGACCATCCACGAAGTCCACGGTCACCGCGGTGCCGGCGTCGATCACCACGCACGCCTGCTTGAGCACGTCCCACGCCGCCGCCGCGGCGAGGAGGCGGTCCTGTCCGGTGAGCGTCTCCGGGTCGAGGTCCTCGCCGATCGGCACGGGGAGGTCGTCGCCGATGCGGTAGACCTCGATCGAGAGGCTCGACTCGAGGCGTCGCAAGATCTCGTCCGCGACGCGGTCGTTCACCGAGGACGCGACGATCGCGCGGTCCTCCCCGGGCAGCATGTCGCCCCACCATCGCGCGGCGACCGACGTGATCTCGTCGAGGCGGTCGTTGGGGATGGCGATCGTCTCCTCGAGGGTCCGACCATCGAAGCGACCGAGCCGCGTGCGGGTGTTGCCGGTCTCGATCGCGATCAGGCGGAGGCTCATGCGCCGACTCCTGCCGCGGTCGCGCGGGAGGTCTCCTTCCGCGTCGCGGCGGCGCGGAGGAGCTCGAAGCACCGACGCGACCACCGACCGGGTCGACCGTCGCCGACCGGTCGGCCGTCGAGCCGCGTGACCGCGGCGGCGAGGCGACGGCTGGAGGTCACGATCACCTCGCGTGCGGCGCGAAGCGCCTCCACGGGCAACGGCTCCTCGATCACGGGATCGCCCGCCGCCCGCAGCTCGTCGAGGAGCACGGCGCGGTTGACGCCGGCGAGGATCGGCGGGTCGGTCGAGGTCGGAGGCGTCACGAGCCGGTCTCCGACCAGCGCGAGGACGTTGGTGGCGGTTCCCTCGGAGACGAGCTCGTCGCGCACCAGCACCGCCTCGTCGTCGCCGGAGGCGCTTGCGCTCATGAGCGCGAGGACGTTGCCGAGGAGGTTGGTCGACTTGATCGCGCATCCGAGCCAGCGTGGATCCTGCTGGATCGAGGCGCTGATCGTCCCCGGTCCATCGCCGAGCGGCTCCGCGGCGGCGGCGAAGGCGAAGACGACCGGTCGAAGGTCGGCGTGCGGGAGATGACGCCTCGTGCCGAGCATGCCGCCCCGCGTGACCTGCAGGTAGATCGACGCGTCGCGGAGGTCGTTCGCCTCGAGCAGCGTCCGTGCGACCTCCCCGAGGATGCGGGGATGGACGCCGCCGAGGTCGACCGCCGCGAGGCTCGCGGCGAGCCGCGACTCGTGGCGGGAGAGGAAGGGGAGGCGCCCGTCGACGGCACGGACCACCTCGTAGAGCCCCTCGCCGAACAGCACGCTGCGATCGAAGATGCTGATCGTCGCCCGCTCGGGGGGCACGAGGGATCCGTTGAGCCAGACGAGCATGGGGCGGAGTGTACGGCGGGGTTCGGTCAACGACCGCGGGCGGCGGCGACGAAGGCGCGGGCGCGGGCACCATCGATCGGACTCGACCAGCATCCGTCGCGCTTGATCGAGCTTCCCACGATGACCGCGTCCGCTCGATCGAGGAGCGCCTGGACCGTGGCGGCGTCCGCGCCGGAGCCGACGACGACCGGTCGATGACACGCGGCTCGCGCGACCTCGAGGTCTGCCGGCGAGGTGGGATGCCCGGTCGCGACGCCGGTGATCACCACCGCGTCTGCGCCAGAGAACTCGGTGCCCGCGACGAGCTCGGCGAGCCCAAGATCCGCGGTGATGGCATGGCTCGAGTGCTTCTTCCGGACGTCGGCGAGGATCGCGACGCCCTCGGCGCCGAGCTCGCGGCGTCGCCGGAGCAGAGGACCGGCGTCCGCGCGGTCGAGGAGTCCCTCGTCCGCGACCGCGGCGTAGGCGAACCCCTCGGCGCGGAGGAAGCAGGCGCCGGTCGCGACGCAGATCGCGAGCGCCGCCTCGTTCGCGCCCGCGAGGACCTGCACCCCGACGGGAAGCCGCGTCGCCGACCGCACCGCGAGCACCGCGGCGGTCATCGCGGCGACGACCTCCGGACCGACCTCGCGGCGGAGGTAGGGGCGGTCGTGCATGTTCTCGACGAGCACCGCGTCGAACCCGGCGTCGGTCAGGAGCCGGGCGTCCGCCGCGGCGAGGTCGGCGATCTCCGAGACGCGGCGCGAGGCACGCGGCGTCCCCGGAAGCGCGTCGAGGTGGATCATGCCGACGAGCGCCCGCGGAGGAAGTCCGGGCACGGCACGGGCGTTCAAGGCGGGGGATGGCGTCGGCACGAGGACTCCTTCGCGGATCGTCCGCGGGGTGGTCAGGACTCGGACTCGCCCAGCGGGACGACCGATCCGAGGAACCGCTGGCGGACGAGCTGCCACTCCGGATCGGAGGTCGCCTCGAGCATCGCGAGGTTGATCTCGCTGGTCAGCTCGGGGGGAATGTCGGCGCCGAAGGCGAGGGCGATGTAGTCACGGGCGAGCGGCTGCGGGAGGAGCACGACCGCCGGATTGCCCCGCTCGCGGATCATCCATTGAAGCACCGAGAGGTCCGAGACCCAGGCGTCGATCTGACCCTTCTCGAGCGACGCCAGCCCCGCGCGGTCGTCCGCGAGGTAGGTGGGGGTGACCTGAAGCCGCGCGAGGATCTCCGCCGCGATGCTCGAGCGGAGCGTGGCGGTGCGAACCTTCGAGAGGTCGCCGACGTGCGCGACCGTGGTCGCGCCGACGGTGAGGGTGATTCGGGAGGCGACGACCCCCGTGAAGAGCGCGACCAGCACGACGGAGCTGATCATCCAGATCGCGCCGATCAGGCGGCCCAGCGCGGTGACGGGCGCCTTGTCGCCGTAGCCGACCGTCGAGAAGGTGGTGACCGCCCACCAGGCGGCGCCGCCGAGTCCGTGCAGGACGCGCCGATGGAACTGCGCATTGCGCCGCCGCTCGGCGAGCCAGATCAGGATCGCGGCGACGGCATGGATCGCGAGGAGAAGGAACGCCAGCTGCACCACCTCGATCAGACCGAGCGAGGCGGAGACGCTCGGGAGCCAGCCGACCCGGGCGCGGGTCGCGACCCCCACGCCGGAGGTCTCGAACGGATGCGTGAGGCGACCGGCCCGCGCCCTCGCCGGGGTCACCGCCACCCCGATGCAGGTCGCATCGAGCGTCCCCTCGCGAAGCGCCTGCAGGATCTCGTCGGTGGGCATCTCCTCGAAGACGATGGACAAGCCGTTCGCCTTCGCGATGCGGCGACAGAGCTCGACGCCGAGCCCATCCCAGTCGCCGAGCGGCGTCCTGAAGCAATAGGGCGGGCGGTCGCTCGCCGCGATGCGGATCGGTCGAGATGGCGAGCCGATCGCGTCCTCCGCGACCGCGACCTTCGACGACTCGTTCGCGCGGGCGGCGGCACCGGCGTCCTGCGCCTGGGCGCGAGACGCATGCAGCATGGCGACGAGGAGGGCCAGGAACAGGATCGTCCGCGGGATCACGAGGAGATGCATCCGTTGGGCGAAGGCTCGGGACGTTCGCGGCGTCCGGGCGTCCGTCGCCTCGTCCTTACACTCTACGAGATGCCCAGCGAGCGACCGGAGTCCCATCGCGTCGAGGTGCGGAGCCGCGAGGGGGTGGCGCTGCTTGCCTTGGTCTCGCCGACGGCGAGCGTCGAGCTTTGCCCGGCGGCGGGGTTCTCCGCGGTCTCCTTCCGCGTCGGCTCGACCGAGCACCTGCGGCTTCCCGTCGGTCTCGCCGCCTACGCGGCATCGACCCGCACCGGCGGGGTGCCGCTCCTGCATCCCTTCGCCAACCGGCTCCGCGGCACGCGCTGGACCTTTGGCGGGCGGACGGTCGATCCCGACGCCACGCCGCTTCGCCATGCGGACTCGAAGGGGAGACCGATGCACGGCTACCTCCTTCGATGGCCGGGCGCCTCTCCTTCGGATGCCGCGCGTTCCGCGTGGACGATCGCCACCGAGGTGGACGACGAGGGCGCGGAGATTCGAGGCTCGATCGAGTGGGCGGACCATCCCGAGCTGATGGCGGCGTTTCCGTTCCCGCATCGCCTCACCCAGCGGCATCGCCTGCAGGACGCCCGCTTCGACGTCTCGGTCTCGATCGACGCGCGGCAGGTCGCGGTGCCCGTCGCGTTCGGGTGGCACCCGTACCTTCGGATCGAGGGCGTCGCCCGCGAGGAGCTCTCGCTCGCGCTGCCCTCGCTCTCCCACGTCTCGCTCGACGTGGACGGACTGCCCATCCGCCGTGGCGGTCGTCTCGTCGAGGCGCCTCGGGCGGCGACGAGGACGCCGCTCGCGGCGCAGGCGTTCGACGACCTCTTCCGGCTCGGCGAGTCCGCGGGCAACGCGTCGATCGACTCGCCCGGTCGGTCGACCGTGGTGCTGCGACCGGGAGCGAACATCCGCTTCCTGCAGGTCTACTCGCCCGCGGGCGCGGACTTCGTCGCGGTCGAGCCGATGACCGCGCCGACCGCGGCGCTCGACGACGGCGGCGAGGACCTTCCCTCGGTGCCGCCGCGCGGCACCTTCACCGCGTCGTTCTCGATCGAGGTCCTGCCGGCGCCGCGGGCAGCCTGACCGAGGCGATCAGCGGCGCAGGATCCCGCGCTCGCGGAGCAGCCCGACGATGCGTGCCGCGATCTGTTCGGGGGTCTGCCGGGCGCTCTCGATGACCAGGTCGGCGTCCCGCGGTACCTCGTAGGGGAAGTCGACGCCCGGCAGCGAGACCGAGCCCCTCGATCGATAGAGATCCGGGAGCCTCGCGCGGCAGTGCTCGAGCGGCGCGTCGAGGTGCACCAGCACGAATCGCTCCGTCCCGATGAGCTCCTCGGCGCGGGCGCGGGTCGACGCCTCCGGCGCCACGAACGCGCCGATGGCGATGACGCCGGCGTCGTTCACGAGCCGCGCGACCTCCATCGCCCGGCGGAGGTTCTCCGAGCGCTCCGCGGCGCTGAAGCCGAGGTCGCGGCTGAGTCCCCGCCGCATGCGCTGGCTGTCGAGGACGATCGCCGCGTGACCGGCGTCGAAGAGCGCCCGTTCGAGGGCGAATGCCGCCTCGGTCTTGCCGGAGCCGGAGAGACCGGTCAGGAGGATCGTGGCGGGGGCGTGCCCGAGCGACTCGATCCGCTCGCGCGGCTCGACCCGGCTCCGCTCCTCCACCAGCGTCGCGCTGCCCGGCGAGGTGTCCCAGTGCTCGCCGCCGCCCGAGCTCGACCCGATGATCATGCCGGCGCCGACGGTCGCGTTCGAGATCCGGTCGATCACGATGAACGCGCCGGTGGTGCGGTTCCGCGAGTAGGGATCGAAGCAGAGCGGCTCGTTGACGACGAGCTGCACCGTGCCGATCTCGTTCAGTCCGAGCGCCACCGCGGGTGATGACTCGAGGGTGTTGACGTCGATCTGGCTGCGGATCGCCGCGAAGACGCCCGGCGTCTTGCGGCTCGTGTGCTTGATGAGGTACTCGCGACCCGCGACCATCGGCTCCTCGTGCATCCAGACGAGCGTCGCCTCGATGCGGGCGCCGACCTCGGGCAGCGAGTCGGGATGGACGAGCATGTCGCCGCGGGAGACGTCGATCTCGTCCGCGAGGGTGATCGTCACCGCCTGCGGGGCGTGGGCGCGGTCGAGGTCGCCGTCGAAGGTGACGATCCGCTCGACCCTCGAGCGCCGACGCGAGGGGAGCGCCATGATCTCGTCGCCCGGGCGGATCACCCCGGAGGCAAGGCTGCCGCAGAAGCCGCGGAAGTCGAGGTTCGGGCGGTTCACCCACTGCACCGGCAGCCGCAGGTCGCGCAGGTTGAGGTCGCTTGCCACCGGCACCGACTCGAGATGCTCGATGAGCGTCGGACCGGAGTACCACGGCAGGCTGCCTCCGCGGTTGACCACGTTCTCGCCCTTGAGCGCCGACATCGGAATGAAGGTCATCTGGCGCTCGGGGAGCTTCGCGGCGAACTGCAGGTAGTCGTCGCGGATCCGGTCGAAGACCGCCTCGTCCCAGTCGACGAGGTCCATCTTGTTGATCGCGATCACCGCGTGGCGGATGCCGAGCAGCGAGGTGATGAAGCTGTGCCTCCGCGTCTGCACCATCATGCCGTGGCGGGCGTCGATCAGGATCACCGCGACGTCGGCGGTCGAGGCGCCGGTCGCCATGTTCCGGGTGTACTGCTCGTGGCCGGGCGTGTCGGCGATGATGAACTTGCGCTTCGGCGTCGTGAAGTAGCGATACGCCACGTCGATCGTGATGCCCTGCTCCCGCTCGGCGCGGAGACCGTCGGTGAGCAGCGCCGGGTCGAAGTCATCGCCGGTGGTGCCGAAGCGGGCGGAGTCGCGCTTCACCGCGGCGAGCTGGTCCTCGAAGATCATCTTCGAGTCGTAGAGCATGCGTCCGATCAGCGTCGACTTGCCGTCGTCGACGGAGCCGCAGGTGATGAAGCGGAGCAGCTGCTTGTGCTCGTGCTGCTTGAGGTAGGCGACGATGTCGTCGGCGGGATCGATGGCGGGGGCGCTCATGGGTGGCTCGTCGTGCGGCTCGCGGATCAGTAGTAGCCCTGGACCTTCTTCTCCTCCATCGAGGCGCCGGGGTCGGCGTCGATGACGCGGCCTTCCCGCTCGCTGCGGGTGGCGAGGAGCATCTCGCGGATGATCTCGGGGAGCTCCGTCGCGCGGCTCTCGGTCGCGCCCGTGAGCGGGTAGCAGCCGAGCGTGCGGAAGCGGACCCACTTCATCTCCGCGGTCGCCGCGAGCTCCTTGGGCATGCGGTCGTCGTCGACGAGGATCAGCTGTCCCTCGTGCCGCACCACCGGGCGTTCGGCGGCGCGGTAGACGTCGACGAGCGGGATCTTTTCGAGATGGATGTACTGCCAGACGTCGAGCTCGGTCCAGTTGGAGATCGGGAAGACCCGGATCTGCTCGCCCTTGTCGACCTCGGTGTTGTAGAGGTTCCAGAGCTCCGGGCGCTGGTTCTTGGGATCCCAGCGATGCCTCGAGTCGCGGAAGGAGAAGACCCGCTCCTTGGCGCGGGACTTCTCCTCGTCGCGGCGACCGCCGCCGAACGCGGCATCGAAGCGATGCTTGTCGAGCGCCTGCTTGAGGGCGCCGAGGTTCATGATGTCGGTGTACTTCTTGGATCCGTGGGTGAACGGGGTGATCCCCTCAGCGACGCCCTTCTCGTTGATGTGGACGATCACCTCGAGACCGAGCTGCTTCACGACGTACTCGTCGCGGAAGGCGTACATCGACTGGAAGTTCCAGGTGGTGTCGACGTGCAGCAGCGGAAAGGGCGGCTTGGCCGGATGGAACGCCTTCCGTGCGAGATGGAGCATCACGCAGGAGTCCTTTCCCACCGAGAAGAGCATCACCGGATTCGAGAAGGTCGCAGCGACCTCGCGGATGATGTGGATGCTCTCCGCTTCGAGGGCCTTGAGATGGGTCAGGGCGAGGTCGGACATGGCGGATCCCGAAGGGCGGATGGAGACCACGATCTCGGTCGAGCCGCTCAGGGGTCATCGGACATCGGGTGACTCCGCCGTGGCGATTGGGACCGAGAAGTTCGCGTGGGCGGTCGGATCGTCCGATGATCGGTCGGCGGGTCGCGAGCGGCTCGCGAACGACGTCCCGATCGGGAGCCGCTTCCATGTCCGATCCGACCGGCGATCCCGACAATCCTTCTCGCGACGTGGTCTGGGACTCGGGGGTGATGCCGCGCGAGTCCCGTGAGCGTCTGCTCGGCCAGCGGGGGGGCACGGTCTGGATGACGGGAGTCTCCGGAAGCGGCAAGAGCACCGTCGCCGCCGTCCTCGAACGGCGCCTCGTCGAGGAGGGTCGGCTCGTCTACCGGCTCGACGGCGACAACCTGCGCCACGGGCTCAACGCCGACTTGGGCTTCTCCGCCGAGGACCGCACCGAGAACATTCGCCGAGCGGGCGAGGTCTGCCGACTGCTCGCCGACACCGGCGCGATCGTGCTCGCGACCTTCATCAGCCCGTTCAGGAAGGACCGCGCCGCGTGCCGCGCCGTCCACGAGCAGGCGGGCATTCCCTTCTTCGAGGTGCACGTCCACTGCCCGCTCGACGTGGCGGAGTCGCGCGATCCGAAGGGCCTCTACAAGAAGGCCCGCAGCGGCGGCATCGCCCACTTCACCGGCATCGGGCAGCAGTACGAGCCGCCGACGGCGGCCGACCTCGAACTCGACACCGCGATGCTTGCCGTTGACGAGGCGGCGGAGGCGCTGCTCGCGTTCCTGCGTCTGCGGCTGATCTGAATCGCCCAGACTCGACCCGATCGACCGGTCTCGACCGGATCGAGCGGGCGAGGGATCAGGTCCGCGCGATCGCCTCGATCAGGCGGGGATGAAGCTCGGGGCTCGCCGCGACGATGCCGCGGTTTCGTTCGAGACCGCGGCCATGGCGGAAGTCGAGGGGTCGTCCCTCGCAGTCGGTGACCACGGCGCCCGCCTCCGTCGCCACGAGCGAGCCCGCGGCGTGGTCCCAGATCCGCTCGACGTAGTCCTTCTTGGTGGGCAGGCGGAGGTAGGCGTGCGCCTGCCCCCGCGCGACGACCGCGTACTTGCATTGGCTGTCGAGGCGGACCGGTGGCGCCGACGAGCCGCAGCGGGCGAGCACCGCCGCGGTGCGGTCCTGCTTGCTGTGGCTCGATTCGACGGACTCGCAGGAGACGATCCCGGTCGAGGGCGACCATCGCGCCGCCCGGATCCGTCGGGCGTCGCCGTCGGCGGTGCCGAGCGGGCGGATCGTCGCGCCTCCGCCGAGGGTCGCGGAGGCAAGGCAGCCACGCGGATCCGAGGAGTCGACGTCGCCGTCGATCGCCGCGGGGAGATGCGGGCATCCCAGCGCCGCGACGCTGGGGCGACCGTCCGCGATGAAGGCGAGCGCGACCGCGTACTGCTGCCGACGCAGGAAGCCCTTGGTGCCATCGACCGGATCGAGGGTCCAGAAGCCCCGCGCGTCGGGCTCCGCGGTGCCGCGGTGCACCGCGGCGATCACGTCCTCTGGTCGGACGTCGGGCAGGACCGTCCGCACCGCGGCGGTCGCGGCATCGAGCAGCGTCCGTCCCGCCTCGCCCTCGAGGACCTCCGGTCGCTCCTCGCCGACGAGCCGAAGCGGCGGCGGAAGGAGCCGCTCGAGGGTGAGGACCACCACCGCCTGCGCCGCGAAGTCCGCGATCGTGACGGGACTCCGGTCCTCCTTGAGGTGGGCGTGGATCTCCCCCGGGCGATCGTGGACGGAACGGGTGGCGCGGCACGCCGCCTCCACCGCCGCCGTCGCGGCGCGGAGCAGTTCGGTCGGTGGGCACGCGGCGTGGGTGGGCATCAGGTCAGTATCGGTCGATCAGGCGCTGCCGCCCTCGCGGTCGGCGGAGTCCGCGGGGGATCTTCGTCAGGGTTTGCGGGATTGACTGCGGCGACTTCGCCGTAGACTGCGACCGCCCGGGTCCGCCGGATCCCGGGTCGCAGACGCCGTGGGCATGGATGCCGTCCTCGGGTTTCTGCATCGGCGGCTGCGGACCGTTCCCGGTCTCGAGGGACGCCGCCATGCCCAGACACGCCACGGACGCCATCCGCAACATCGCGATCGTTGGTCACGGGGGATCGGGAAAGACCACGCTCGTGGAGCGGCTGCTCGCCCACGCCGGGGTCATCGCCAAGCCCGGACGAGTCGAGGACGGGACCACCGTCTGCGACTTCGAGCCCGAGGAGAAGCACCACGGGCACAGCCTTCATCCGGCGATCGCCACGCTGAGGCATCAGGGGCTCGTCGTCCACTTGATCGACACTCCGGGCTTCCCCGACTTCATCGGTCAGGCGCTCTCGGTGTTCCCGGCGTCGGAGACGGTCGCGGTCGTGGTCGGCGCGGACAAGGGCATCCAGACGACCACCCGCCGGATCATGGCGGTGGCGAGCCAGCGCAGGCTCCCGCGGCTCGTGATCGTCAACCGGCTCGACGATCACGTCGGCGACTGCGAGCTGCTGCTCGAGCAGCTTCGCGAGTCCTTCGGCACCGAGCTCCTTCCGGTCAACCTGCCGACGCCTGACGGCACCGGCGTGGTGGACCTCTGGGAGTCGGAGAGCGGCCGGGTCGCGTTCAGCTCGGTCGAGGCAGGGCACCGGCAGCTCGTCGATCAGGTGATCGAGGTGGACGAGGAGCTGATGGCGCAGTACCTCGAGAAGGGCGCCGTGGACAAGGAGTCGCTGCGTCGGGCGTTCCGCACGGCGCTCCGCACCGCGCACCTCGTGCCGGTCTGCTTCGTCTCCGCGAGGACGGGCGCCGGCATCCCGGAGCTGCTCGAGGTCTTCGAGCACCTCTGCCCGAGCCCGATCGACGGCAATCCTCGCCCGTTCCTGCTGCCGGGCGCGACCGGCGACGTCCCCTTCGAGCCGTCGCCCGACCCCGCCAAGCCCCTCGTCGGACACGTCTTCAAGGTGACCACCGATCCCTTCGTCGGGAAGCTCTGCCTCGTGCGGATCCATCAGGGCACGCTCCGGGCGGGGGACGGCGTGCGGATCAACGACGGCACCAAGCCGGTGCGGATCGCCCACCTGCACGAGATCCACGGAAAGGAGCACCGCGAGGTCTCGGAGGCGGTGCCGGGCGACATCGTCGCGATCAACAAGGTGGACGAGCTCCACTTCGGCGACGTGATCCATGGAGGCGGCGAGCTGACGGGGCTGCGCTTCAAGCGGATCGAGATGCCTCGCCCCATGTACGGGCTCGCGATCGCGGCGAAGAGCCGCGGCGACGAGGCGAAGGTGGGCGTGAGCCTCTCGAAGATCTGCGAGGAGGATCCGACGTTCGCGGTCGAGCGGGTCGCCGCGACGCACGAGACGGTCGCCCGCGCGATGGGCGAGCTGCACATGCGGGTGGTGCTCGAGCGGCTCCGCAACCGCTTCAAGCTCGACCTCGACACGCATCCGCCGAAGGTCGCCTACCGCGAGTCGATCGCCGCCCGCGCGGATGGTCATCACCGCCACAAGAAGCAGACCGGCGGCGCCGGGCAGTTCGGGGAGGTCTTCCTGCGGGTGGTGCCGATCGAGGGCTCCGACCGCCACGGCTTCGAGTTCGTGGACGCCACCGTCGGCGGATCGGTCCCGAAGCAGTTCCTGCCCGCGATCGAGAAGGGAATCCGCCGGGTGCTCGTCGAAGGCGCGATCGCCGGCTATCCGCTCGGCGGGGTCCGCGTCGAGGTCTACGACGGCAAGCACCATCCCGTCGACTCCAAGGAGGTGGCGTTCGTCACCGCCGGGCGGCGGGCGTTCATCGACGCGGTGCTCAAGGCGAAGCCGGTGCTCCTCGAGCCGATCGTGCACGTCGAGGTCACCGCGCCGGCGAGCAGCCTCGGCGACCTCACCTCCGACTTCTCCGGTCGCCGCGGGCACGTGCTCGACACGGAGATCCTCGCGGGCGACCAGTGCCTCGTGCGGGCGGAGGTGCCGCTCTCCGAGATGGGCACCTACTCGAGCCAGCTCAAGAGCATGACCGCCGGGCAGGGCGGGTTCGTGATGGACTACAGCCACGACGCTCCGGCGCCGCCCGCCGTGCAGGCGCAGGTCGTCGCGTCCTTCACCCGCCAGGACGAGGACGAGTAGTTCCGGGTTCCTGAAGCGGCGGCGCTAGAAGAGGAGCCGCACGCCGACGCTCAGCGCCCACGCGGACTTCGGGCGGTCGGTCACCTGCTGCGCGACCGGCAGGCGGACCGACAGCTCGAGCGCCATCCGCTGCGCCTCCCACAGGATGCCCGGCGCGAGGAAGAGCTCCGACTGCCCATCGGTCTCCCACTCGCCGAGGAACTCGCCGACGAGGTAGGTCGCCGCCTCGTGGGTCTCCGTGTACTCCTCCGGCGCGAGCCGGAAGAGATACGACGCCTCGAACCGGAAGAGGTCGGCGTTGGTCTCGCCGGCGAAGACCGGATCGAAGGTCGCGCCGCTGGTGAAGCGATAGGACGCCGCCGCACTCAGACCGTGACGGCCGAAGATGCCGGTGGCGGCGATCCCGATGAAGGGGTTGACCGAGGTGCTGCCGAAGCCGCCCGTGCCGGTCGGCACCATCGTGCCGCCGATGACCGACGCGCGGATCGTGTCCACCGGTCCAAGGTCCTCCTGCAGCACCCGCCACTTGAGGGCGAGCGAGAGGTCGCCGAGCCCGAACGTGGTGCTCGATGGCGTGCCGGACTGCTGCCACAGGAGGGGCAGGTCGAGCTGCAGCGAGAGCCGAGGGATCAGTCCGTATGCGACCGTCGTCTCCGCCGCGACGATCGAGTCGACCGGATCGAGCGGATCGTCGTCGCGGAAGTCGTAGTACCGGACCTTCTCCGTCAGGATCCACTGCCCGGGCGAAGGCTGCGTCGCCGCCGGCATCCAGATCGCCTCCTGCGCGAGGAGGGGGCACGGGCTCGACGCGATCGTCGCGACGAGGACGCCTCGCCCGAGCGTGGACCATCGAGAAGTCATGGCGTCCCGCTCGTCGTCGACTCGTGCACCGAGACCAGGGTGAGTCCGGCGGCGTCGATCGCCCGGGCGTACGTCTCGCGGGTCGGGCGCCGGGCGGGATCGACCTCCACGATGATGAAGCCGTGCTTCATGTCGATGGTGCAGGCCCGCACGCCCTCGACCTTCATCAACTGGAGGTCGGCGTTCGTGACGCACTTCGGGCACGCCATGCCGTGGGCGACGAGGACGACGTGGGTCTCGTCGGGCGATGGCATCGCGGCGAGAACGGAGTTGCTCGAGGGAGCTGGTGGCGTCGCGCTGCACGCGGCGAGCGCGAGGACGTAGAACAGGGTGGAGGAAATCGCCCGCGGCGCGAGGGCGGAGCTTCGGAGCGTCGTGGAACGCATGCGCAGGTGTCCTTGAGGGGGGACCGTCGACGCGGGCTCTCGGGAGTCCGGCGTCCGGGACGGGCACGGGTGATCAGGCGATCGAGTCGGCGCGCAACGGGGGCGCGGCGAGATCGCCTAGGTCCTCAGGACATGCTTGCGGAGCAGGGTGCGCCGCCCATCCGTCGCCTGAGTGGAGCGCGTCCCGCACGACGTCGCCGGCTCGAACGGAGTCCGCTCGGGCTCCTCGGTGAAGCTGGCACGGGCGGGAAGCGAGCTCAGGCGATCGGACGGCGGAGGCACGATCGCGGGGGGCGCGTCCGGCTGGGGCGGGGCAGGGGTCGACTTCGCGACGCAGGGGCAGGAGTCGCCGCATCGGCAGTCGCCGCCGCAGCAGGTGGGCGACTCGACCTGATCCACGGGGGTCGCGGAGACGAAGGGCGTCGGTCCCGTAAGGACCAGCAGGAGCGCGAGCACCAAGTTCCAGCCGTTCCGCACCATGCCGCGGACTGTAGAGGCGAAGAGAATCTCGGCGAAGGTTCGGGGGAAAGGCCGACTGCGAGCCGGGACTTTGATCAACTTTCCGAGCGGGAAGGAGGGACCGTCGAAGCTCGGTCCGCCTTTGGACGTCCCCGGGTCGGAACCCCGGAGAGACGGAGATTTTCGGACTTCCCTCTCGACTCGATCGAGTCGTGCGGTATGTTGGGGTTGCTCAGCGGGCAGTGGTTGGTCCTGCGGGAGAAAGTCGACGCGAGTCAAGGGGAGTCGCGTCGCGAACATCGAGAGGGAAGATCTCGGCGCATGCCGCCGCGGTCGACAAGGAGGAAAAGGGCCATGAATCAGGAGCTGAATCAGGGGCGGAATCAAGGGCTGAAGCAATCGCTGTTGCTCGGCATGGCGTCGATCGGCGTGATCGCGGCGACCGTTACGGCGGGCTTCGAGGTGGCGCCGCTCACCTTCACCGAGATGATCGGTGGCGGCGGGATCGTGGACTTCGGTGACCCGTTCGCGACGGGCGACGCGGAGTTCATCATCATCGATGATCCGGTCCCCGGAACCTTCATCGACATGTGGTTTGGCGTGTCGGGTCAAGGCGTCTTCGGCTCCGACACCACCTTCGGCAGCTTCAACGATGGGGTGGCGCTCTTCCACTTCCAGCACTCGTTGAACGTCGGCTTCTTCGGGGATGACCCGGATGCGGACTTCGCGTTCGCCGGAGCGAGGCTCACCTTCACGGCGCTTGCCCCGATCGAGGTGACGCTGATCGCCTCGCTCGGTGCGACGCCGACCGGCTTCGGATTCCTCGAGGTCTATGGCGACGGGGATCCCGATGGCGAGATCTTCACCACCGCCGACAACCCGATCTTCGTGCAGTTCGTGGTCGGTCCCGGCACCTACGACCTCGGCTGGGGTGCCGGCGTGATCAACGCGGGCGGCAACGCCGCGTTGAGCGGAACGCTCGCCTTCCGCGTCGTTCCCGCGCCGGGAGCCATCGCCCTCCTCGCGCTCGCCGGTCTGGCGGCGAGTCGCCGTCGCCGCTGAGTCGGGACGGATCTTCGTGAGTCTTCCGACGCGGGCGGTCTTCGGACCGCCCGCGTCTCGTTCGTCGCGTGGTCGCCCGCCCTTTCACCAGCCATCGCGACGGGAGATTGGGCGAGGTCGAATCGGTCGCGGAGGCGATCGTCCGCTACCGTTCCCGCCTCGCGACGACGCGGTCACCGCCGATGCAGCCACAGAACCTGATCGATGCAGAAGACCTCGCTCGGGAGCGGCTCCCCCGGGTCATCTACGACTACTACCGAAGCGGCGCCTGGGACGAGCAGTCGCTGCGGCGCAACCGCGAGGCGTACTCCGAGATCGATCTCCTTCCTCGGGTGCTCGTCGACGTGTCGAGACGCGACGCCTCGACGACTCTTCTCGGCACGCGGATCACGCTGCCCGTGCTCGCCGCGCCGACGGCGTTCCACCGGCTCGCCCATCCTGACGGCGAGATCGCGACGGCGCGGGCGCTGGCGTCCGTCGGCTCGATCATGGTGCTCTCGAGCCTCTCGACGATGACCGTGGAGGAGGTCACCGCGACCGGCGCGGCGGTGTGGTTCCAGCTCTACATGAACAAGGACCCCGGACGCACGACGGCGCTGGTGGACCGCGTCGTCGCCGCGGGTTGCCGCGCAATCGTGGTGACGGCGGACACCCCGGTCTGGGGCGTTCGGGAGCGCGACGTCCGCAACGGCTTCCACCTGCCCCCTGGCTTCGGCGCGGTGAACCTCGCCCCGCTCGATCCCGATGGCGAGAAGCGGAGCCGCCAGGGCGCCGGCATGGGGCAGGCGTTCGACTGGATGCTGCATCCGGCGCTCTCGTGGGCGGAGCTCGATCGCCTCTGTGCCGCGAGCCCGGTGCCCGTCCTCCTCAAGGGCATCGCCAGGGGAGATGACGCCGAGCGAGCCATCGCCGCCGGATGCGCGGGCGTCGTCGTCTCGAATCACGGCGGGCGGCAGCTCGACGGCGTGCCGGCGACGATCGACACGCTGCCCGCGGTGGTGCAGGCGGTCGCCGGTCGTGGACTGGTGCTCGTCGATGGAGGCGTCCGGCGGGGGACCGACGTCCTCAAGGCGATCGCGAGCGGCGCGGACGCGGTGCAGATCGGGCGCCCGCAGCTCTGGGGTCTTGCCTGCGGCGGGGAGGCGGGGGTCCGGCACGTCTTCGAGAGCCTGCGGAAGGAGCTCGACGTCGCCATGGCGCTCGCGGGATGCCCGAACCTCGCGGCGATCACGCCCGACCTCCTCCGCCGCAGGGGGCGCTCGCCGGGGTGATTGCCTCCACCTTCCCGTGCTCCGCGCTCGCCACGGCTCAAATCGGAGGTACTCTCGAACCTTGATCGATCTGGCCTGCGTAGCGATCTCCCTCACTCCCAAGTCCTTGGAGCTGCCTCGATGAAGACGGTGCATGGAGTCCTCGGCGCGAGCCTCGCCATCTCGGCGGTCGCGGTCGGTCAGTGGTCCACCTCGCTCGGCACCCGAACCCGGGGCGCCGGCGACGAGGGCGGCGTCGCGGGGATCGTCGGTCCGGACGTGATCGTCGGCGCGCTGCCGGACATCGCGAAGTACGGCACCGTGAACGGGATCAGCGCGTACGCCCTCGGCACCACCTCCTGCAACATCGGCGACGAGGAGCTGCTCTGGATCTCGAGCACCAACCAGCATCCGGTGATCGGGCAGAACCTCTATCGCCTCAAGGACGGTCGCTTCGAGATGGTGGGCATGAGCTGGCTGAAGCATGGCTTCTTCGCGCTGAGCCAGAACCTCTGCGGCACCTGTCAGCCGACCAACGGCAGCACCCTCGGCATCGGCTGCTCCGATCCGTACTCGGCGGGTCTCAACGGCTCGCAGCCGGGTCTCGGACCGCGCTCGCAGGTGAACGCGGCGACCGGCTACTTCCCGTATCCCTTCAGCGCCCCGCCCGCGGCGCAGACGATCGGTCGACGCCTGCAGGTCAAGTTGACCGACCTCGATCCCGCGCAGAACGCCGGCGCGCTCTACTTCGGCGAGGGTCACTACGTCACGCCGGATGACTCGGCAGCGGGCAACGACGACAACAACGCGTCCTACCGGCGCATGACGGTGGGCACCTTCTCCTCGGGATCGTGGAACCTCGCGTACGTCGGACCGACCGTGCAGCAGAAGCCGGCGATCTACGCGTGGAAGGATCACGGACTTGGCGTCAACGTGCCGGATCCCGCGGTGACCATCGCGCCGATCGACGTGCCCGGCGACGGTCGCTTCCTCGTCGGCTTCAAGGCGCGGGAGCTCGGCAACGGGCAGTGGCGCTACGACTACGCCATCCACAACCTCAACTCCGACCGCTCGGGTCAGTCGTTCGAGATCCCGGTGCCGGCGGGCGTGACCGTGTCCAACATCGGCTTCAGCGGCATCCCGCACCACAGCGGCGAGCCGTACTCGACGACCGCATGGAGCGGTTCGGTCGGCGACGGCAAGGTGCTCTGGCGAGGCGTGCAGTATCAGCAGAGCCCGAACGCCAACGCGCTCCGCTGGGGAACGCTCTACAGCTTCCGCTTCGACGCGGATGCGCCCCCGACCCAGGTCTCGGCGACGCTCGGTCTCTTCAAGCCGGGCTCGATTCCCTCGATGGCGATCGCCGTCGCGGGACCGTCGGCGCCCGCGATTCCCGGCGACCTGAACGGCGACGGAGTCGTGGACGGCACGGATCTCTCCATGCTGCTCGCCGCGTGGGGCACCAGCGATCCGGTCGCCGACCTCAACGACGACGGCGTCGTGAATGGAACCGACCTCTCGATGCTGCTCGGCGACTGGGGCTGAGTCGCTCGGGCGTCATGGCTCGGCGTCGACGGCGGAGGCGCCCGAACGCTCGAGGCGTGGCCAGTCCGGCAGGCGGCGCATGAGTTCCGGCAGCATCTTCGACAGCAGGGATTCCACCCGCGCGACGTAGGCGTCGATCATCTCGCCCTCGTGCGGTCCACGCGGGATCGAGGCATCGAACTCGACCTTCATCCAGTAGGCGTGCCGCTGGTAGAGCTGGAAGGCGAGGCTGCGGACGTCGCCCGCGCGGGGGGTCGCCCGACCGTTGGCGATGAAGAGATATCCGCCAAGGTGCAGCGTCCGCGCGTCGGCAGGATCGACGAACCGGCTGATCCGGAGCGAGAGGTCGCCCACCGGAAGCGCCACGACCTCCGGCACGCCAGTGACGGGATGCGCGAGGTCGAGGAGCGGATACGGCTCGCCGGTGTCTCGATTGGAGCGCTCCGGATCGACCCTCACGCCCTCGATCGCGAGGCGGAGCGGTCGGATCTCGGCGGGTCCTTCGATGGTCAGACCCTGGCCGACCCAGCAGATCTCCGGCACGTGCGGCGCCTCGTCGGGATCGCCGGTGTAGAAGGCGACGTGCAGTCGAAGGACCGAGGTGGGATCTGCGGCATCCGCGTCCGCGAGGCGGTAGCGCCGCTCCAGGTAGTGAGGCGTGCCGAGCACCTCCACCATCTGCGCATCGAGGATGACGTCCTCGTCGATCCGGCTCCAGCCGCCAAGGCGCGTCGGAAGCGTGGAGAGCGGCGAGCGCAGCGGCGCCGCGAGCTTCTCCGGCTCGATGCCGAGGACCGCGTTCACCACTCGGAGCCCGATCGCCGAGGCGCCGAGGAGCGCGATGCAGGCGACGAGCATGGCGGGCGGCGGGAGGCGCCAGGCGGGCGGTGGATCCTCGCTCGACTCGTCGTCGCGGTTGAAGGAGGTCAAGCCCCACGCCACGGCGAGGGCGATGAGCACGACCGGCAGCGCCCAGACGTCGGAGATCGACGCATGCAGGTCGCCCTCGAGGATCCGTGAGTCCCACGTCGCGAGGAGCGCCATGAACACGATCCGCAGGGCGTTGAAGACGAGCGTGATCAGCACCGTCGCGAGCAGCACGGTCGCCCTCGTCCATGCCCGATCAAGGATCCAGAATGACAGCGGGACCATCGCCGCGAGCACCGCGGGGAGCATCCGGATGCCCGAGCACGCCTCCGCGACGTTCACGGGATGCCACTCGTCCCCGGAGAGGACCGAGATCACCGTGCCGTGGCGCTCGGCGGTCCAGCCGAACATCCCGACGAGGTGGTAGCCCCACGCGGCGGCGATCTCCTGCAGGCGCAGCGTGATCGGCGCAACGAACCGGCTGCCGAGGCACTGACCGAAGACGAGGAGGTAGAGGGCGGGGATCCACAGGATCCGCAAGCTGCCGGCACCGAGCCAGGCGGCGGCGAGACCGGTCGCCGCGAGCACGACGCCGAGACCCCGGCTGTTGTGGCTGTTGATGACCGACGCCGGCGTGACCGTCGCGAGGCAGAACCACGCCGCGCCGAGGAGGACGATCACGGGCGCGATCCATGAGCCTCGACCACCGAGCGCGGGCAGCCGCCGCCGCCCCATCCAGGCGAGCCAGACCGCGCCGAGCGGCGCAAGCAGGGTGTGCCCCCACTCGGTCGGGTCGGACGCGACCCACCGCCACTGCACGCGGAAGAACGACCAGAAGCACCAGAGGAGCGCGGCGAGCGCCAGCGCGAGAAGGACCGCCCGCGACCAGCCCCGTGGCGATCGGTCGATCGACGCGGATGGGGTGCTCACGACCGACCCCTCCTCCCTCGAGCGCCGCGTTGGACTTCCCCGGCGGGACTCGCCGATGGCAGGAGACCCGCGATGAGCATCGAGCCTTCCAGCAGCGCCCCGCACGAGCCGCGACCTCCGGTCGCCGAGGTCGGGAGCCTTCCCGGCACCGTCCCCGCGGAGCTCCAGTTCCTCGAGGGACCGCAGTCCCGCCTCTTCGAGGCGATCCGGGCGTGGAAGATCCTCGTCGAGTTCATCCGGGGATTCCGCACGCTCCACTTCGTCGGTCCATGCGTCACGGTGTTCGGCTCGGCACGCTTCAAGGAGGACCACCGCTACTACCGGATGGGCCGCGAGGTCGCCCGCCGCCTGGCGCTCTCTGGCTTCACCATCATGACCGGAGGCGGACCAGGCATCATGGAGGCGGCGAACCGGGGCGCCCGCGACGTCCGCGGGCGATCGATCGGCTGCAACATCGTCCTGCCGATGGAGCAGGCGCCGAACCCGTACATCGACCTCTGCATCGAGTTCCGCTACTTCTTCGTCCGCAAGGTGATGCTGGTCAAGTACTCCTACGCCTTCGTGGTGCTGCCGGGCGGCTTCGGCACCATGGACGAGTTGTTCGAGACCTTGACCCTCATCCAGACCAACAAGATCCGCGACTTCCCGGTCGTCCTGATGGGTCGGGAGTACTGGCAGCCGATGCTCGACTTCCTGCGGCAGCGGATGGTCGCGGAGGGCACCATCGACGCCGCCGACCTCGACCGCTTCACGGTGACGGACGATCCCGCCGAGGCGGCGCGGCAGATCGGGATGATCGCGCTGCCGAAGTTCGGACTCGGCTACGGCGCCAAGGTCCGCCGACGGTGGTACCTCGGCGAGTGAGGTTGCCCTTCAGGATCCCGGCGAAGCGAGCACGTCCTCGACGCGGCGGAAGATCCGTGGTCGCTCCTGCCAGTGGGGCATCGCACGCTCGAGGACCTCGGCGGGACCCGGCTCGAGACCGACGATCGCCACGGCGGTGCCGCTTCCGGCAAGCGTCGAGACGGTCGACTCCAAGTTGACGAGTCCCGTCGAGTCGATGAAGGGCACCCCGCCGAGGTCGAGGATCACGAGGCGCATCCGCTCGATCCGCTCGAGCTCCCGCATCGCCTTCGCGGCGGCGCCGAAGAAGAGCGGTCCACCCACGCGGTAGAGCACGACGCCGCTCGGCAGCGGCGTCGCGGGCGCGGCGGCTTCCTGCGGGGAGACCAGCGTCACCGTCGACGCCTCGCTCATGCGTCGGATGAAGATGAGCGACGCCATCGCGAGCCCCACGGTGACGGAGACGATCATGTCGAAGGCGACCGTCAGGAGCATGCAGGCGAGCATCACCGCGGCGTCGCCCCGAGGCGCATCGCGGATCATGCGGGCGACGTGCGGGAAGTCGCCCATCCGACCACGCGACGAGGCGCGGAATGAGCTCGACCGGAGCAGCATCGGTGCGGATCCCGAGGAGGTCGCGGAGTTGCAGCAGCCCGATCACGACGGCGATGCCGGCGGTGAAGCCGGTGACCACCGAGTGCGGCACGAGCCGCACGGCGCGACCGAGTCGGAAGATCCCCATGAAGAGGAGGAGGAAGGCGGCGAGCGTGGTCGCAAGCATCAAGCCGCCCGGTCTATGCTCGGCGACGACGGGGGCGAGGATCACCACGAAGGCGGCGGTCGGACCGGCGACCTGCACCCGCGAGCCGCCGGTGAGCGCGATGACCCCGCCGGCGACGATCGCGGTCACGAGTCCCTGATGCGGTCCGACGCCGGTCGCGATCGCGAGCGCCATCGAGAGCGGCAGCGCCACGACGCCGACGACCAATCCGGCGATGACGTCGCGGCGGAGCGAGTCGAGCCCGTAGCCCTCGCGGAGCGACTCGCGCAGCGCCGCGGCGATCGGAACGAGCGGGGGTCGTCGCGTCGGAGGCGGCGAGGGTGGGTGGGGGGAGTGGATCTGGGACTGGACCTCGGGCACCCGCGGGGATCCTTCGGACGCCGGATGATCCTCGATCCGGTCCCTGCGCGGAAACGGGGGGTGATCGCCGGGACGGGGTGGGACGAATCCGCCGAACTTTCGAAGGACGATGGTCGTTCTGCCTACCGTCCCGCTCCTCGTGAAGCATCCTTCAGCGTCTGCCTCGACGCCCCGGAGCCGATCCATGCCTCGTCCTTCCGCCTCGTCTTGCTGCGCCGTCCCGACGTCGGCCTCTCCCTTCGTGGCGTCGCTCCTCAGCGTCGTGCTCCTCGCGGGAAGCGCCCTCGCGGGCGGGACCACCGCGGATCCCGGTCCGTTCGCGGCCGGTCGGCGGGACGTCACGGTCACGCGACCCGACGGCTCCAGCTTCACGGCGACCCTGCACTATCCGGCGACCACGGCGGGGGTGAACGCCCCCTTCGATCCCAGCGGCGGACCCTACCCGGTCTACTCCTTCGGTCACGGCTTCCTCTCGGCGGTGACGCTCTATCAGTCGACCCTCGCGCATCTCGCAAGCCACGGCTTCTTCGCGATCGCGAGCCAGAGCCAAGGCGGGCTCTTCCCGAGCCACGCGGCATTCGCGAACGACATCCGCTTCTGCCTCGACCACATGATCGCCGCCAACGCCAGCGCGTCGAGTCCCTACTTCGGATCGGTCGCGGTCGAGGCGCTTGGCGTCGGCGGTCACTCGATGGGAGGCGGGGCGTCGATCCTCGCCGCCGCGGCGGATCCCCGCATCCGCGCGGTGGTGACGCTCGCCGCGGCGAACACGAATCCCTCGTCGATCACCGCGGCGGGACAGGTGGTGGCGCCGACGCGGCTCATCGTCGGATCGCAGGACACCATCGTTCCGCCCGGACCCTCCGCCGGTCCGATGTACGACAACGTGCTCGGACCCCGCCAGCTCGCGGACATCGTCGGCGGATCGCACTGCGGCTTCATCGACTCGTCGATTCCCTTCTGCGACTCGGGCTCGATCTCCCGGGCGACGCAGCTCGCCCTGACCCGCGCCCTCATGCTCGAGTTCCTGGCGCTCCACCTGCAGGGCGACGGGGCGATGCCGTGGGAGATGGTCTGGGGTCCCGGCGCCGAGCGACCCGGCGTCGAGCTTGATCTCGATGCACGGGTCGTCGTCACGCCCGCGACCGGCGAGGTCGCGGTCCCCGCGGGCGGCGCCGCCACCGCGGTCTGGACCATCTCCAACGTGGGACCACGCGAGGCGGAGGTCGAGCTTCGGCTCGATCCCGCGATCGAGGCGTCGATCACCCCGGCGTCGGCGACGATCGCCGCGGGCGGCTCGGCGAAGTTCAGCGTGGAGTTCGAGTCCGCGGATCTCCCCAAGCCGACGGTCGAGGTCACGATCTCCGCCCGCCGGCATGACCTCGCCCGCGGCGAGGCGGTCGCGGTGATCTCGGTCACGCCGGCGATCGCCGACCTCAACGGCGACGGGCTGGTCAACGGCGCCGACCTCAGCATCCTGCTCGGCGCCTTCGGAGGTCCCGGACCCGGCGACCTCAACGGCGACGGGGTCGTCGATGGGGCGGACCTCGCGATCCTGCTCGGAGCGTGGACTCCTTGACGGTCGCCTCGCGCTCCTCGACGTCGATCGCCGCCGACCGCGCCCGCCCGCTCCGCGAGCGTCGCGCGGAGGGGGATCTTCTCATCCTCGAAAGCGTCCTCCTTGCCGAGGCTGGATTCCGTCACGCCTTCTCGACGAGGACCGGCGGGGTGAGCGGGGGACCGTTCGCCTCGCTGAACCTCGGGGTCGCCGGGGCTCCCGGCGAGCCGGACTCCAGCGCGAACCTCGCGGAGAACCGCCGCCGGCTCGCGCGTTCGATCGACGTCGAGTCGTGTCCGTGGGTGCTGTCGCGGCAGGTGCACGGTCGCGAGGTGCACTGGTCCGAGGGCGCGATGAACGAACTCAAGGATCTCGCCTCGCTGCCCGCCGCCGATGCGATCGCGACCGCGACGCCTGGTCGCCTCGCGAGCGTGCGCACCGCCGACTGCGTGCCGATCCTCCTCGCGTGCCCGAGGCGGGGCGCCGTCGCGGCGGTGCACGCGGGGTGGCGGGGTCTCGTGCTCGGCGTGCTCGATGCTGCGGTGGATCGTCTCGTCGCCGCCGCCGCGGACCGCGGCGCACTCCTCGCCGCGATCGGTCCGGCGATCGGCGTCGACGCGTACGAGGTCGGCGAGGACGTCGTGGACGCCTTCCGAGCGGCTGGTCGAGAGGGGAGCTTCCGCCGCGATTCGCGGGGGCTTCGACTCGACCTCTTCGAGACGACTCGGTCGCAGCTCCTCCGGCTGGGGTTCTCCTCGGAGCGCATCGACGGCGGGCCCTGCTGCACCCATGCCGACGCGTCGCGGTTCTTCAGCTACCGCCGCGACGGCGCCCGCAGCGGAAGGCTCGCCGCGGTGATCGAGGCCCGCTGAGCTCCGCGATCGCGCCGACCGGGCGTTGAACTCCGACCCCGGCGAGACGACTTGATCGAGCGGTCGGCGACGGAGCGGCAGACGCGGAAGAGGTCTTGACCCCGAAGGCAACCGCCTCGCCGGCGCCTAGTCTTGCGGTTCCTGCCTGCTGCCCGCGGCGGAGCCGCGCGACGCGCTCCGCCCCGGACGTGCCCGGAGAGCTCCTCATGCATCCACGAGTCCTGCTCCTCGCCGCGCCGATCGCCGCGGCGCTCCTCTGCTCGATGGCGGTCGGGCAGTCGAGCTGCACGCCCGACCTCAACGGCGACGGCATCGTGGACGGCGAGGATCTCGTCGAGCTGCTCGACGCATGGCACCAGACCTACGCCCCGGAGCTCGCGGGCATCGCGCCATCGAGCGGCTTCGCCGCCGGAGGCACGGTCGTGACGATCGCCGGCGGGCACCTCCGCGAGGTCACCAGCATCACCATCGGCGGCACGTCGGTCCCCCGAATCCTCGACGCCGAAGGAACCTCGATCGTGGCGGTCACTCCACCGGGCATCGTGGGCACCCACGACGTCGTGGTGACGACGCCCTTCGGCTCGGCGACGCTCCCGCAGGCGTTCGAGTACCGAGTCGGACCGGTGCCGTGGGCGACGATCCTCGAGGTTGCGCCTGATCCGGCGGTGGTGGTCGATGCCTCGCTTCGCGCCGCGATCGTCGCCACCGGTCTTCCGTGGCGGGTCCGCGACAATGCGAGCGCGGTCGAGATGCTCCTCGTGCCGCCGGGCACCTTCATGATGGGATGCTCGGCGTCGCTGCAGGACGCGTGTCTGCCGCACGAGGAACTGGTGCATCAGGTGACGCTGACCCGCGCGTTCTACCTCGCCCGCCACGAGGTGACCCAAGCCGAGTGGACCGCGGTGATGGGCTCGAATCCCTCGCGGTTCGTCGCTGCGAACGGCTACCCCGGATCCGACGAGAGGCCGGTCGAACAGGTGTCGTGGAACGCCGCGGCGAAGTTCATGGAGACGACGTCGCTGCGCCTGCCGACCGAGGCGGAGTGGGAGTTCGCCTGCCGGGCAGGCACCACGACCGCATTCAACGACGGAAGCGACGACGACGCCACGCTCGGGCTGCTCGCGTGGTACGCGACCAACTCCGCGGCGCAGACCCATCCGGTCGGGGGGAAGCTGCCCAATCGGCTCGGCTTCCACGACCTGCACGGAAACGTCTTCGAGTGGGTCGAGGACTGGTACGGCGAGAGCTTCTACTGGCAGAGCCCGGCGGTCGATCCGACCGGTCCCGCGGGCGGGATCGCCCGCGTCCTTCGAGGCGGAAGCTGGAACCACCCGAGCTCCTACGAGCGGTCGTCGGCGAGGCTCGGCGTCGGACCCGGCATCGTGCTGGACCGCATTGGTCTGCGTCCCGCGAGGACTCCGTGACCCGCTGACGAGTCCCTCCCTGCCTAGGGACAGGGGGGCGTCGAGGTCGCGCGGGTCAGCCGCTGATCGCCGCGACGCGGTCGCTCGCGAACTCCCTCGCCTCCTGATCGGCGGCGGCGACCTCCGCGAGCGTCCGGACCGTCCGGGTCGGAAGTCCCGCGAGCGCCTCCGCGACGAGGTCGGTGATCGCGAGGAAGGGGATGGTTCCGGCGAGGAACGCCTCGACCGCGACCTCGTTCGCCGCGTTGAGCACGGCGCCGCTCGAGCCGCCGCGCCGGATCACCTCCGCGGCCAGCCGAAGCGCCGGGAAGCGGTCGTGATCGACTTGCTCGAACTCGAGTCCGCGGAGCCGGGTCCAATCGAGCCGGTCGGCGCAGCCCTCGACGCGGTCGGGCCAGGTGAGGGCGAGCTGGATCGGCAGCTTCATGTCCGGCGGCGAGAGCTGGGCGATCACCGAGCCGTCCACGAACTCGGCGAGACCGTGCACGATCGACTGGGGATGGACGATCGCCTCGATGCGGTCCGCGCCGAGGCCGAAGAGCCATCGTGCCTCGACGAGCTCGAGCGCCTTGTTCATCAGGCTGGCGCTGTCGATGGTGACCTTGCGACCCATGCGCCAGGTGGGGTGCGCGAGGGCGTCCGCGATCGTCGCCTCCCGCAGTCGTGCGGCGGGCCAGGTCCGGAAGGGACCGCCCGACGCGGTCAGCACGACGCGGCGCACCTCCTGGCTTCCGTGACCCGCGAGCAGGCACTGGAAGAGGGCGCTGTGCTCGCTGTCGACGGGAAGGATCGTTCCTCCTCGGGCGGCGACCTCGGCCATGACGATCTCGCCGGCGGCGACGAGGGTCTCCTTGTTCGCGAGCGCGATGGTCGCGCCGCGCCGGATCGCGGCGAGGGTCGGCTCGAGTCCGGCGGCGCCGACCATGGCGCCCATCACCACGTCGCCTGGCTCGACGAAACGCTCGATGATCTCGATCGCCGCGTCCGGTCCCGCGTGCACCGCGCGACCGCTCCGGGAGATCGCCGCGGCACCGTCGCCATCGACGAGCCCGAGCGCCCGCGGACGATGCCGCTCCGCCTGCTCGGCGAGGAGCGACGCGTTGCGACCGGCGACGAGGGCGACGACCTCGTACCGAGGACCGCCCGCCTCGGCGAGGTGCTCGATCACGCGGAGCGTGTTCGTGCCGATCGAGCCGGTCGAGCCGAGGATGATGATGCGCCGAGCCGACATCGGTCTGGGTCCTCGGAGGGGATCAGCGGTCGTCCGACCGCAGCGCCGCGGGATTGATCTTCCGGCTTCGCCCGCCGGCGTAGAGCGCGCGGGGGCGAGGGGGTCCGCCGCCGGAGGTCTGCGAGCCCGCGGGCGCTGCAGGGTCGACGGTCGACTGGGAAGACGGGGAGCTCGGCGGTGCCTGCGAAGCCGCGACTTCTCCGCCGTCGCCGCCCGAGGTCGTGCCGTCGGCGCCCTCGCGACCGCCGCGTCCGCGACGACCACGCCGCCGCCGCCGCCGCCGACCACGACGCGGCTCGCCATCGCCGCCCTCGCCGCCGTCGCCCCCGTCAGCGGTGCGATCCTGATCCGACTCGCTTGCGGGACCATCGTCCTCGGAGTCCTCGGCGCCGGCGCCGCGACCGTCCTGCTCGCCAGCCTCCTCGCCGTCGTCGCTTGACGCGTGGTCGTGGGAGATCGTCTCGACGAGCGGGGCACCGTCCGCGCCGCCCTCGCCCGACGGTGGCGCGAGGGGAGCGCCGTCGGGACCTCGTCCGCGACCACGTCCGCCGCGCCGGCGGCGTCGGCGACGGCGACGACGCGGCTCGCCATCCGGTCCGAGCAGCGGCTCTCCGTCGGCGAGCTCGTCGGTCGAGGCAGACGTCGCGGTCGCGGTCTCGACGGCGGGCGCGGGAGGCGCGAACCACGAGCGGATCCGGGCGAGGTCCTCGCCCGAGACCGTGCTCATCGCCGCCTTCACGGTGAGGAGACCCTCGGCGACGCAGCGGTCGATGATGTCCTTGCTGGCGACGCCGAACTCCTTCGCGAGCAGGTGCACCCGCGTGGGTCCCTCGTCGACCGGCGGCGGCGGCGGCGGTGGCGTCGGCGGCGCCACGGCGACCTCGCCCGGCTCGCCCGCTTGACCGCCACCCTCGACTCCACGACCACGTCCACGACGGCGACGGCGACGACGTCTGCGGCGACCGCCTCCCTCGCCAGCCTCGTCCGATCCCGCCGCGGCGGCGGTCGCCTCGGCGCCCTCCTCCGAGTCCGCCTCATCGGCGAGCTCGCCAGGCACCACGTCGCCGTCCTCCTCGGGAAGCGGCTCGAAGCCACCCGCAAGGGCGATCGCGGCGGCATCGGCCGGACCGGGCTTCCGTCGTCGACGGCGCCGCCCTCGCGAGCTCGATTCCTCGTCCAGCTCCTCCTCCGCCTCGCCCTCTGGCGCCGGCGGCGGCGCCGCGGTGGGCAGGTCGGCGATCGCCGGCATCGGGAGCGCCGGCAGCCGGTCGATCTCGACGTCCGCGTTGCGGTCGTCATAGGCGTAGACGTCGAATCGATCGATCGCGATCGCCTCGGAGATCCGCACGTCGATCCGCTTGGCGAACGACTCCTCGAGCTCGGCGAGCTGGGCGCGACGCGAGCTCAGGAGGCTCGATGCCACCCGCACCGGGACGACCAGCTCGAGGCGCTTGATCCGCTCGTGGGCGAGGATGGCGCCGGCGCGGCGCAGGGCGTCGGCGGCGACCGAGTCGGGGAGGCGGATCTCGCCGTGACCGCTGCAGGTCGGGCAGTCGGAGTAGTGCACCTTGCGGAGGCTCGGCCGCATGCGCTGGCGGGTGATCTCCACGATCCCGAAGTCGCTCACCGGCAGCACGGTGGTGCGGGCACGGTCCCTCTTGAAGGCGAGGTTGAACCGCTCCTCGATGTCCTTGCGGTGCTTCGCGCTCCGCATGTCGATCATGTCGCAGACCACGAGCCCGCCGAGGTCGCGGAGCCGAAGCTGCCGGCAGATCTCCTCGACCGCCTCGCAGTTGGTCTGGTAGGCGTTGGTCTCGCTGTCCCGCGCGGAGCGGCTCTTGCCGCTGTTCACGTCGATGGCGACGAGCGCCTCCGCCTGGTCGAAGACGAGCGCGCCTCCCGAGGGAAGCGGCACTTCTCGGGCGTGGCTCAGCTCGATCTGCCGCTCCACGTCGAAGGCGTGGAAGATCGGCGTCTTGCCGCCGTAGTAGCGGACCGGCGGACTCGAACGTGGCGCGATCACGCCGAGGAAGGTGCTCGCCCGGAGCAGCGCCGACTCGCTGTCGACGATGATCGCCTGCACCGACCCGTCGAGGACGTCGCGGAGCGTCCGGAGCAGCAGGTCGCTCTCGGTGTAGAGCTCGCACGGGGCGCCCACCGAGTTCATGCGGCGCTCCATCACCTTCCAGAGCCGCGTGAGGTAGGCGACGTCGCGCGAGAGGTCGGTCTTGGTCGCGGTGAACCCCGCGGTCCGCACGATGAAGCCGAATCCCTCCGGCAGGGCGAGGGAGTCGAGGATCTTCCGCATCTCCTTCCGCTGGGACTCGTCCTCGACCTTGCGGCTCACCCCCACCTTGTCCATCCCGGGCATCATCACGAGCAGCCGACCGGGGATCGACAGGTAGCTCGTGAGGGTCGGGCCCTTGGTGCCGAGCCCTTCCTTGAGGACCTGCACGAGGATCTCCGACCCGCGACGAAGGGCGTCCTGCATCATCGGTCGGGCGCGGCGGGGGATCTTCTTGCCGACCTTCTCCGTCTTGTCGCCGCCCGGGAAGTAGCGGGGGTGGAGATCGGAGACGTGGAGGAAGCCGTTCTGTCCCTCGCCGAAGTCGACGAAGGCGGCCTGGATCGCCGGCTCGACGTTGGTGACCTTCCCCTTGTAGATGTTGCCGACGTTCGTCGCCGTCGCGACGCGCTCGCTGAAGAGCGCGTCAAGACGGCCGCGGTCGAGGATCGCGATGCGGCATTCCTCGCCCGGCGTGTCGTTGACGATCATCACGCGGTCGAAGTTCGATGGTTGCTGGCTCACGCGCTGGCTCCTTGCATGGCGGGCGGGCGCCCGCTCGCGGTCCGGTCGCGCGATCGATCGAGGGCACGACGGCTCCATCGGAGGCGCGGGGCGCCTCGATGCGTGGAGTGGTCGTTCTCTCGAGGTTGATCGGGAAGGACACGAGCGTGGCGGCGCCGTCTCGGTCCCGCGGAGATCCTCGATCCTCCCGCGGAGGTCGGTGGACCTCGGGGAGCCGGAGTTCGATGGGCGGACTCGGGCGGGCGGGAGAAGTTCCCGCCGGAACACGGATCGATCCGCGGAGGACCGCGACGGCGGCCCTGGATCGGCGACTGCGGCGAAGCGCGGCGGTCGCCCGGGGGTGATTCGAAGATCCGGGGGGCGTGCCCATCACGCCGACCGGGGTGAGTTCCGTGACCCGCGGGGCGGTCGCATCGGCGCCGCTCGCGGGTGGTGGTTCCTTGGACTCCCGGCATACGACCGGAGGTCCGAATCGCGGAGGGCATCCTTCGATGCCGTGCGCGGGGTCGCGGCGGGGAGCGCCTCGATCGGCGGAGTCTAAGGACCCGCGGGATCAGCGGCAAACGAGCCGACGGTCGGGCGATCGGACCCTTGGGTCGCCCGAACCATCCCCGAGGGTCACTCCGCGGTCCAGCCCCCGGTCGAGTCGGGGGCGATCGCCCGCAGCTCGTCGCGGAGGGCGTTCAGCACCTGCCGCTCCGACTCGAACGAGCCCACCCGTCGGGCGAGCCGCTCGCACTGCTCGAGATCGACGAGGCGGACGATCTTCTTGATCTCGGGGATCTGCCCCGGCGTCATCGAGAGGGAACGCAGTCCCATGCCGATCAGGAGCATCGCGTAGAGCGGCTCGCCCGCGAGCTCGCCGCAGATCGAGACGTCGATCGACTCGCGGCGAGCAGAGCGGACCACCGACTTGACGAGCTGCAGCACCGCGGGGTTCGCGCCGCTGTAGAGCGGCGCCACCCGCTCGTTGCCGCGGTCGACCGCGAGGACGTACTGGATCAGGTCGTTGGTGCCGATCGAGAAGAAGGAGACCTCGCGGGCGAACGCCTTCGACATGAGCGCCGCGCTCGGCACCTCGATCATCATGCCGATCGGCAGGTCGGCGCGGAAGGGGACGCCCTCCTCCTCGAGCTCCTCGATCACGTCGTTCAGGATCATCCGCGCCTGCCGCAGCTCCATCACCGTGGACACCAGCGGGAACATCACCTTCACGGGCCCGTGGACGCTCGCCCGAAGGATCGCCCGCAGCTGGGTCTTGAAGAGCGGCTGGTTCTGCAGGCAGTAGCGGATGCTGCGGAGCCCGAGGAATGGATTGCGCTCGGGCTCCTCCGCGCGGAGCTGGGTGTACTTGTCGGCGCCGAGGTCGAGCGTGCGGATCGTCAGCGGTCGACCGCCGAGGAGCTCGATCGCCCGTCGGTACGCCGCGTAGTGGTCGTCCTCGAGCGGCTCCGTCGGGCTCGTGAGGAAGAGGAACTCCGTCCGATAGAGCCCGACGCCCGCGCCGCCGTTCGCGAGGACCGCGGGGATCTCGTCGGGAAACTCGATGTTGCCGAGCAGCGTGATCGCGGTGCCGTCGCGGGTCTCCGCCTTCATCGCGGCATCGGCACGGAGGCTCGCCCGGTACTGCCGCTTGCGGCGGTCGAGCTCGCGGTAGGCCTGCACGGTGTCCGCGTCGGGACGGAGGATGACCGTGCCGCTGTCGCCGTCGACGATCACGAGGTCGCCGTCCTCGACCCGCTGGCTGAGCCGGGTGCAGCCGACCACGGCGGGAAGTCCCAGCGCGCGGGCGACGATCGAGGTGTGACCCGTTCTTCCTCCGAGGTCCGTGGCGAACGCGAGGATCCGCTCGCGGTCGATCGCCGCCGCCTCGCTCGGGGTCAGCTCGTGCGCGACGAGCACCGCCTGCGCCTTGAGCCGCGCAAGCCGGCTCGAGGTGCCGCCCATCAGCTTCCCGAGGATGCGGCGGTCGAGGTCGATGACGTCGTTCGCCTTCTGCCGGAACACCTCGCTGCCGAGCGCCTCGAACTGCTGGATGAGCATGCGGAAACGGTCGGCGACCGCGACCTCGGCGTTCACGCCCTCCTCCCGGATGCGGGCGCGGATCGGTCCGAGCAGCGAAGGATCCTGCAGCAGACCGACGTGGAACTCGAAGATCTTCGCCGCCTCGTCGCCGAGCTCCCGGGCGGTGCGGTCGCGGAGCTCCCGCAGTTCGGCGAGCGCCGCCGCGAGGGCGTCGTCGAGCCGCACCACCTCGGCGGCGCGCTCCCGGGGCGGGACGCTTCGGTGGGGGACGTGCTCCTCGACCTCGCCGATCACGAACGCCGGGCCGATGACGATGCCCGGACTCACGGCGATGCCTTGCACGCTCTCCATGAACGACGGCTCCTGCCCGGCGGGCGGTCGGAGGCTGGCGCCGTGGCGACCGCGTGGGCGAACGAGGGGGGGCGATGCTACCTCAAGAAGCAGCGAACGCCGGCGGGGCGTGCCGCCGGCGCTCGCGGGGGTTCGTCGCGGAGCCCCGGACCCCCGTGAAGGGATCGGCGGGGGCTCGAGGGGAAGGTCGGCTCAGTCCTTCACCTCGTACTCCGCGTCGATGACCTCGTCGGACTTCTGCCCCGTCGCCGCATCCGGCTTCACCTCGGTCCCCGGACCGGAGCGGGCGCTCGAGTCGTACGCCGCCTTGCCGAGCGGTGCGGCCGCGGTCTCGAGCTGCCGCATGGCGGCCTGGATCGCGGTCTTGTCGTCGCCCTTCACCTTGGTGGAGAGGTTCGACACGGCGCTCTCGATGCTGGCACGGTCGTTCGCGGCGACCTTGTCGCCGTGCTCGGCGAGCGCCTTCTGCGTCGAGTAGAGGAGGACCTCCGCCTGGTTGCGGAGCTCCACGAGCTCGCGCTTCGCCTGGTCCTCGGCGGCATGCGACTCCGCCTCGCGCTTCATCCGCTCGATCTCGTTCTTGTCGAGGCCAGACGAGCCCTTGATCTCGATCTTCTGCGCCTTCCCGGTCGCCTTGTCGGTCGCGGAGACGTTGAGGATGCCGTTCGCGTCGATCGCGAACTCGACCTCGATCTGCGGCATGCCGCGCGGCGCCGCGGCGATGCCGGAGAGGTCGAAGCGACCGAGCGTGCGGTTGTCCGACGCCATCGGGCGCTCGCCCTGCACGACGTGGATCGTCACCGCGCTCTGGTTGTCGGTGGCGGTCGAGAACGTCTCCTTGCGGCTCGTCGGGATCGTGGTGTTGCGGGGGATGAGCGCGGTCATCACTCCGCCGAGCGTCTCGACGCCGAGCGAGAGCGGGGTGACGTCGAGGAGCAGCACGTCCTTCACCTCGCCCTGCAGGACGCCGCCCTGGATCGCGGCGCCGATCGCCACGACCTCGTCGGGGTTGATGCTCTTGTCGAGCTCCTGCGTCTTGAAGATCTGCTTGGCGATCTCCTGGACCTTGGGGATGCGGGTCGAGCCGCCGACCATCACCACCTCCTGGATGTCGGAGGCGGAGAACTTCGCGTCGCGGAGCGCCTGCTCGCAGGGACCGCGGAGGCGGTCGAAGAGGTCGTGGCACATCGACTCGAAGGACGCGCGGGTCACGGTGACCTGCAGGTGCTTCGGCCCGCTCTGGTCGGCGGTGATGAAGGGCAGGTTGACCGTGGTCTCCATCTGGCTGGAGAGCTCGATCTTCGCCTTCTCCGCGGCCTCCTTGAGGCGCTGCAGCGCCATCGGGTCCTTGCGGACGTCGATGCCCTCCTGCTTGCGGAACTGCTCGGCGATGTGGTCGATCAGCCGCTGGTCGAAGTCGTCGCCGCCGAGGTGACCGTCGCCGTTGGTCGCCTTCACCTGGAAGACGCCGTCGCCGACGTCGAGGATCGAGATGTCGAAGGTGCCGCCGCCGAGGTCGAAGACCGCGATGACCGCGTTCTTCTTCTTCTCGAGCCCGTAGGCGAGCGCCGCCGCGGTCGGCTCGTTGATGATCCGCTCGACCTTGAGCCCGGCGATCTCCCCGGCGTCCTTGGTCGCCTGCCGCTGCGCGTCGTTGAAGTAGGCGGGAACGGTGATGACCGCCCGCTCGACCTTCTCGCCGAGATAGTCCTCGGCGGTCTTCTTGAGGTCCCCGAGGATCATCGCGGAGACCTCCGGCGGGGTGTAGGTCTTGCCGCGGACGGTGACCTTCACGAGCTCGTCGGGACCGCCCACGACCTCATACGGGACCAACTTCTCCTCGGCGACGACCTCGTGGTGCCGTCGACCCATGAAGCGCTTGATCGAGAAGATCGTGTTCTTGGGATTGGTGACCTGCTGGTGGCGGGCAGGCTGTCCGACGAGCCGGTCGCCCTTCTCGGTGAAGCCCACCACGGAGGGCGTGGTACGGTTGCCGGTCGAGTTGATGATGACCTTGGGCTGCCCGCCCTCCATGACCGCCACGACGGAGTTGGTGGTGCCGAGGTCGATGCCGATGATCTTGCTGGACTGAGCCATGAGCCTGAATCCTCGAGCCTCGGCGTGGCGGGGAGGTGCGGACGAGCAGTTCCGAGCTCATCGTGAACCTCCGGCGCCGCCGAGGAAGTCGAGGGGGAGAGCAAGCAGGATGCCAATGTTCGGGTCGGGACCGCGTGACGGGACCTGCCTTCGAGCGGCAGGTCGGCAGCAGGGTCGATGGGGTCTGCCACTATGGCACGCGATGGACCGAGGAGCAGGGACGTGACCGGTCGATGGAGTCGATGGCTCCGCCTCGCGGCATGGGGGATCGCGCTCGCGGGAGCGGTCGGGGTCGCTTCCGCCTGGGCGGTGGGTCGAGTGACCTCCGACCTGAATCCAACGCTGCAGTTCCTCTCGTGGGTCCCCGCGCCGCTGTTCGTGCTCCTGCTGCTCGCCGCCGCAGGCATCATGACCCTCGCGGTTCGACCTCGCCGCGCGGCGGCGGTGGTGGCGGCGATCCCGCTGCTCGTGGGGGTCGATCACCTCGCGCGACGATGGGGGCTACCCCGCGCCTGCGAGGACTCGCTGCGGATCGTGCACTGGAACCCGGCAAGTCCGGGACCCGACGAGGCGGAGGCGTTCGCCGTGGCGGTCGAGTCCCGACCCTTCGACGTGCTGGTGATCTCGAACGACTGGTGGCTCTTCGGTCGTCCCTTCACCCATCAATGGGTCGGTCGCGAGCGTCGGGTGTTTCGGGCGGGACCCTTCGCGATGGTGACCGACCTTCCGGTCGAGGAGGCCCGTCTGGTGGTCGCGAGCGGGCGCCGCTGGGTCGGCATGTTCCGCCTCGCGGCGTCGCCGCAGTTCGGTCGACCGCTGGTGATCTACGTGGTGGACCTTCCCTCGTCGATCAGGTCCCCGCGGCGGGAGATCGCCAGGGAGCTCACCGCCTGCCTCCGCGATCTCGACCTTCCCCCGGCCGACATCGTGATGGGCGACTTCAACATGGACTTCGGGAGCCGCTCGCTCGCCTCGGTCTTCCCGAGTCTCCGGAGCGCGTTCTCGGTCGCCGGGCAGGGATACGCCGGGAGCTATCCCCGGGAGTGGCCGTTCTGGCAGCCCGACCAGATGCTCCTCGCGCCCGGCGTCGAGGCGTGCGGCTATCGCCTGATCGACCTCGGCATGGGCACCCATCGCGCCCAGGAGCTGATGCTGGAGCGCCCCTCGAGCGACGACGCTGCGGAGCGGGGCGATCAGTCGGCGTCCGACTCGATCTGATCCCACAGCCACTCGTAGACCTGCGCCTCGAACAGACCATCCTCGATGACGCCATTGGGCAGCCCGCCGTGGATCCGTCGATCGTTGTCCGCCAGCCAGTCCACGGAGGCGTCGGCGTGCAGTCGATTGGTGCCGGTGCCGTGGTTGAAGTCCTTCTTGGTGCGCATCCCGTCGACGACGAGGACGCGCCGAGGTCCGCCGAGGGCAAGGTTGCTCATCGAGCGGCGATCGCGGGGCCCTCGATAGTGGTAGTTCGTGAAGATCTCCTGCGCGAAGCCGGGCTTCAGGAAGAGCTCGGCATAGCGCTCGTAGGGATGCTCGCCGTCGTGGCTCGGGCAATAGAGGACCGCCGGCGAGTCGAGGTAGGGGCGGCGGTTCGATGCCAGGAGCCCGAGACCATCCCATCGCACCTGAGAATCCTCGTTGGGACCAGCCGTCGCCGCCATCATCTCCTGCGGGCGGTACGCCTGGAGGCTGAGGTGCACCGAGGAGGGCAATCGCTCGGAGAAGTCCGCCGAGTAGGCGTGCAGACCGGCGCCGATCTGGCGCAGGTTCGAGGCGCAAACGATGCGCTCCGTCGCCTCCCGGGCAAGGCGCAAGCCCGGGGTGAGCGTCGCCGCCAGGATCGTCGCGATCGCGATCACCGCGAGGAGCTCGATGAGGTTGAAGCCGAGGCTGCGGGGTAGGCGGGCGGAAGGTCCACTACGCCGCCAGCAAGGTGGCTCGGACGCCGAGCGAGGATGCCGACGCTCGTCGGACATGCGCGTGCCTCGTCGCGGATCGGAAGGTCGTCTCGACGACCCCTCACGACCAACCTGCTCGGAGTGTAATTCGCGAAAGCGAGGAAGGCGATTGAAAAACGCAGCTCTCGCGGGAACCGTTTATAGTCGCGCCCGGCGGACTCTGGTCGATCGACGCGAACTGCTGCCCTGAGCCACGGCGCCTCCATGTCCGACGAGGATCTCAACCTGATGCGGCGGGTTGCGGAGGGGGATGAGCGGGCGATCGCCGACCTCTATGACCGCTTCGGGGCGCTGGTCTTCAAGGCGTCGCGTCAGGTGTTGACCTCACGTGCCGAGGCCGAGGACGCGGTCCAGGAGGTCTTCATCCGCCTTTGGAGGACGGCGGACCGCTTCGACCCCGGCCGGGCGAAGCTGGTCACCTGGGTCATGCTGATCTGCCGGCGGCACCTCATCGATCGGCTTCGCCGCCGCAGCGTGCGACCGGACCAGGGGGTGGGAGAGGGACCGGCGCTGGATCAGGCCCCGAGCCGGGCGGAGCGGCCTCGACCGGAGGTGGACGAGCGGGAGCAGATCCGCAGTCGGATCGCGGAGCTGCCCTCGCTCCAAAGGACCGTGATCGAGCGTGCGTACCTGCAGGGCTACACCCTCCGAGAGATCTCCGATCAGCTCCAGATGCCCTTGGGGACGGTGAAGTCGGCACTCAGCCGCGGGCTCGGTCGGCTCCGAGACCGCTTGGCCGATCCCTCGGAGGAGCGCTGACATGGCGTCGGCGTGCCTCGATCAGGGCGGCGTGGCGGATCGGCGCGAGCCGGGGCGGATCGCCCGCCGCGTCCGAGAGCCACGGCGGCGAGCGAGTTGCGGACCCGCGGCGGGAACCGCTCGGCTCGACCTCCCGAATAGGCGGCGTCTCCGAGGTCCCACCCCCGTGGAGCGAGGCGGAAACCTTGGGAGAACCTCGCGTTGGTCGTCGGCCGGATGGTCCGGGGAGGCGACGATGCGGACGCCGCGAGCGGTACGCCCGCGGCTCGAACCCGGCTCTCCAACGCCGAAGGACCGACCGATGGAGTCCTCCCGATGACCGCCTCGAACACCCCCGAGTCCTCGCCCGAGTCCCGCGAGGAGCTGCTCGACCTCGCGACGCTTGAGTCGCTCGGCATGCTCGACGAGGAGCAGTCCCGGACGTTCTGGCGACGGCTGGACTCGGCGAGCGACGCGATCCGGGCGGAGATCATCGAGCGTCAGGCGGGTCTCGCGGCGGAACGCGCGTTCCTCTCCGCGGAGGATCCTGATCCGTCCCTGCGGTCGCGGGTGGTGGGCGCCGTGCGGGCAGCGTCGGCGGTCAGGCAGCCGGTGCAGGTCGGCGCGGATGCAGGGGCGACGGCGTCCGGTGGCGGCGATGCCGAGCCGTGGCGCGGTGGCGACGAGGAGCCTCGACCGCTCCGGCAACTGGTGGAGCGCATGCGTCGCGAGCAGGAGATCGAGCGACGCTCCCGCACGGCGCCGTGGCTCTGGCGTGCCGCCAGCCTCGTCCTCGCGGCGGGACTGGTGGTCAGCGTCTGGTTCCAGGCGAGGCTGAGCGAGCGGGTCGCGTCGATCGCCGAGCTCGCGATGCAGCGGCAGACCGAGGATCAGCTTCGGGCGCTGATCGGTCCGGGGCTGGATCGCTTTCTCGCGGGGCGCTGCGAGGTGATCGGTCTCGCGGGCGCGTCGGCGGAGGCGCGGGGCGCCGCCTCGCTCCTCATCGACCCGTCCCTCGAGGATGGATTCCTCGTCGTGCAGGGACTCCCCGCGATCGAGGGCGGCTATGTGCTTCGCGGGATCGACGAGTCCGGCGCCACCTCGGTGATCCTTGAGTTCCAGCCGGTCGGAGCCGTCGGCGGATACCGCGTCCCCGCGGAGCGTCTCGCGGTCATGCCCGGGCGCCGCTTCGAGGTCGCCGACTCGACCGGACGCGTGATTCTTCGGTCCGCCTGACCAGCCTTCGGGGGTCGACCGGCGAGTCCCGCGGCGGCGTCGGCGGTGCCTCCTCGGGAGGAAGCACGCGGCTCAGCCCGGATCCCACGCGTCGTAGATCAGCATGGTCGCATTGGGACGCCACCGATCGCCGAGCTCAACGTGACTTGGGTGGGCAAGGTAGGCGCGATAGGTCTCTCGATCCGCGAACGCCACGTGCAGCATGAGCGAGTAGTCGCCGATCACGGTCGGACGACCGGTGTCGAGGTGCGTTCCTCGCCAGTACTCCTCGACGCCCGGGATCGAAGGCAGGAGGCGGTCGCAGTCGGCGGTGAACGCCGCAAGGTCGGCGGGATCGTTCAGCCGGACCAGCACGACGTGATGGATCAGCGCCGAGCGGTGCGCGTCGGGCATCGACTCGGGGACCGAACTCGCGCGGACGGTCTCGCTGGAGTCCCGCTCGCCTGATCCCTTGTTTCCGATGGCGACGACGCAGCCGGAGAGGACGGGCACCAGCACGAGCATCGAGAGGAGGGGTGATCGCATGGGGCGACTGTACCGCGGGCGTTCATCGCCGCGTGCACTCGAGCGGGTCCGCGACCGAGCGGGACGGCGACCAATCCTCGCCGTGCGGTCGGCGCGGGCGGGGCGGGAGCCTCGAAGTCCCGCCCCGGAATGCGCAAACGCCCCCGCCGATCCATGGCAGGGGCGTCCGCGAGAAGACGATGGGAACGGCGTTCCGGAGCGGGGCTTCCCCGGCCGGGACCGGGGGGTCGGACTCTGCGGTCTCCATGCTCGCCCGACCAGGCAAGGAGGTCCTTCTGCTCGCCGGGCCGACGCCTGCAACGGCGCGACCGTTCCCATCGCGGTGGTCCGGACGCCGTCGGAGGCGAGCGTCCGGTCGGGAATCCGATCCGTCCTTCGAGGTCCCGGTCCTCCTCGCGGAGGCGCTCCTCGGGAACGGTTCGGATCGATTGGTCGGCGATCTCCGGTCGCCGGAAGGTGCGGTGCGGAAGTCATGCGGCGCCGGGCACGCCGCCCAAGGTCCTCGTGAAGTCAGCTGCAGCCCATCGATTGGCCGCAGTTGAGGCAGCGGTAGCAGCTGCCGTTGCGGACGGTGATCGAGCCGCACACGTCGCATGCCGGGGCGTCGCCCATCAGGTTCGCGTTCGACTGATCGAGCGAGCTCGTCGCGGCGGCGACCACGGTGGTGCGTCGGATCCGATCACCCTCGACCGTCTCGGTCACCTCGGCGTACTGCTCGCTCACGACGACGCGGGGCGAGCTCCGCGCGACCGCCGCGCCGGACGAGCCGGGCAAGGGGATCGCGGAGTCTGGCTCGTCGCTCCTCGAGACGACCGGGGCGGCGCCGAGGACTCGATCGGGACGAGGATCGGTCCGAGGCTGGTTCCATGCTCGTTCCTCCTGCACGGGTCGTGGTTCGGAGACCACCGACTCGCCAGCCGTGGCGAGGCGGGCACTGCGGGCCGGAGCGTTGCGCTCCCGATATCCGTCGATGAACTGCATGCCGAGCCAGCGGAAGATGTAGTCGACGAGGCTCTTCGCGAAGGGGATGTCCGCGTTGGTGGTCATCCCCATCGGCTCGAACCGCTGGTGGGCGAACTTGGTGACGAGGCTCTCGACCGGGACGCCGTACTGCAGGGCGACGCTGATCGCGGTGCCGAGCGAGTCCATCAGACCGCCGATCGTCGAGCCCTCCTTCGCCATGGTGATGAAGAGCTCGCCGGGGGACCCATCCTCGTAGAGCCCGACGATGAGGTAGCCCTCGTGACCGGCGACGTTGAACTTGTGGGTGATGCTCTCGCGGGTGTCCGGAAGGCGGCGGCGCATGGGACGCTCGATCACCTTCTCGATGATCCGCTCGATGAAGCGGGGCTCCGCGACCTCGGCGACCGACGCCGCGCCGGTCGCGGCGGACTCGCTCGCGGCGGAATCAGCCGCCGCGTCCTCCTCGGGGGAGAGCTCCTCCTTCGCGGCCTCCTCGGCCGAGTCGCTCTTCGTGGAGAGGGGCTGGCTCAACTTGCAGCCATCGCGGTAGAGGGCGTTCGCCTTGAGACCCAGCTCCCAGCTCAGCTGGTAGCAGGCGGCGATGTCGTCCACGGGCGCCTCCGCGGGAAGGTTGATGGTCTTCGAGATCGCGCCCGAGATGAACGGCTGGGCCGCCGCCATCATCCGGATGTGCCCCTCGCTCGCGATGAAGCGGGTGCCGAGCGGACCGCAGCGGTTCGCGCAGTCGAAGACGGGGAGGTGCTCGGCGCGGAGGTGCGGGGCACCCTCGACCGTCTGCGTGCCGCAGACGTCGCGGTTGAGCCGCTCGATCTGCCGGGCATTGAGCCCGAGCGCCCGGAGCCCGTTGAACGCCATGTCCTGCCTCGCGGCGTCGGGATCGAGGCCGAGCGAGCGGACGATCCGCTCGGGGAGGCTCCACGCGGAGAAGGCGAACTTCAGCTCGAACACCGAGGGCAGCTGGTTCTCGATCGCCACGAGCTCCTCGCTCGTGAAGCCCTGCTCGGCAAGCCAGTCCCGGAAGGAGGTCGCGGTGGGGCGACCGTCCGCCGCGGGCAGCGCCGCGTCGAGCGAGAGGCGACCCATCACGTGGATCAGGATCTCGTCGATCTGGCTCGCCTCGTAGCCGAGCGCCGCGAGCGCCGGACGAAGCGACTGGTTGGCGATCTTGAAGTAGCCGCCGCCCGCGAGCTTCTTGAACTTGGTGAGGGCGAAGTCCGGCTCGACGCCGGTGGTGTCGCAGTCCATCAGCAGACCGATCGTGCCGGTCGGGGCGATGACCGAGACCTGGGCGTTGCGGAAGCCGTGCCGCTGACCCAAGGCGAGCGCGTCGTCCCACGCGCGGACCGCGCGATCAAGCAGGTCGCCGGCGTTGCGGAGCCGGGTGGCGAGGCGGGCGTCACGGAGGACGTCATGGTCGATCGGGACCGGACGGATCCGAAGGTCCTCCCACTGGTCGCTCGTGCGCGGCACGCCGAGGGCGGCGCGGCGGTGGTTGCGGATCACCCGGAGCATGGAGTCGCGGTTCTCCGCGAAGCCGGCGCAGGCGCCATGCTCGGCGGCAAGCAGGGCGCTCGTCGCGTAGCTCCGACCGGTGAGGATCGAGGTCAGCGCCCCGCAGAGGGCGCGACCCTCCTCGCTGTCGTAGGGGATGCCGCACTGCATGAGCATCGCCCCGAGGTTCGCGTAGCCGAGACCCAGCGTGCGGTACCGCCACGAGAGCGCCGCGATCTCCCGCGAGGGGAAGCTCGCCATCAGCACGGAGATCTCGAGGACCACCGTCCAGAGCGAGGTGGCGTGCTCGTAGCCCTCCCAGTCGAAGCGGCGGGTCTTCGGGTCGAGGAACTTGAGCAGGTTGATCGACGCGAGGTTGCACGCGGTGTTGTCGAGGAACATGTACTCCGAGCAGGGGTTGCTCGCGTTGATGCGACCGCCCGCCGGGCACGTGTGCCATGCGTTGATGGTGGTGTCGTACTGCACGCCCGGATCGGCGCACCGCCACGCCGCCTCGACGATCTGCTTCCAGAGGTCGCGGGCCTTGATGGTCTTCGCGGGCTTCCCGTCGGTGCGGCGGATGAGGGTCCAGTCCGCGTCCGCGGCGACCGCGTCGAGGAACGCGTCGGTGAGCCGCACGGAGTTGTTCGAGTTCTGTCCGCTGACGGTGAGGTACGCCTCGCCGTTGAAGTCGTAGTCGAGCCGAAGCCTGAGGCTCTCGGCGAGGTCGCGAGACTCCTTGGGCAGCTTCTTCAGCCCCTCGACGAGCGCGGCGACCTTCAGCTCCTCGCGGACCTTCCAGTTCACGAACTCCTCGATGTCGGGGTGATCGACGTCGAGGCAGACCATCTTGGCGGCGCGGCGGGTGGTGCCGCCCGACTTGATGGCGCCGGCGGCGCGGTCGCCGATCTTGAGGAAGCTCATCAGCCCGCTGCTGCGACCGCCGCCCGAGAGCGGCTCGTTGTCGCCACGGAGCTGCGAGAAGTTGGTGCCCGTGCCGGAGCCGTACTTGAAGAGCCTCGCCTCGCGGGTCCAGAGGTCCATGATGCCGCCCTCGCCGACGAGGTCGTCACGGACCGACTGGATGAAGCAGGCGTGCGGCTGGGGATGGCTGTAGGCGTCGTCCGCGAGCCGGACCGCGCCGGTCGCGGGATCCGCGATCCAGTGTCCCTGCGCGGGTCCCGTGATGCCGTAGGCGAACGACAGCCCGGTGTTGAACCACTGGGGGCTGTTCGGCGCCGCCATCTGGGCGAGCAGCATGTAGGCGAGCTCGTCGTAGAACGCCTGGGCGTCCTCCAAGGAGGAGAAGTAGCCGTGCTTCTCGCCCCACGCTCGCCAGCATCCGGCGAGGCGGTGCACCACCTGGCGGGCGGATCGCTCGGGTCCGGTGACCACGCCTCCCGAGGCGTCGCGCTTCGGACGACCGCTCTCGTCGACCTGAGGCACGCCCGCCTTGCGGAAGTACTTGCTCACCACGATGTCCGTGGCGAGCTGGCTCCAGCCCGCGGGAACTTGGGCGTCCTTCATCTCGAAGACGGTGGAGCCATCCGAGTTGGAGATGCGGCTCGACCGCGTGGTCCACTCGAAGAGGGAGTAGACGTCGCAGCCGGGCTTGGTGAAGCGTCGGGAGATCCTCATGGTCGCTGGTCCGTCCGGGGGCCTGGGGCGAGGGGGAAGCGTTGATCGACGAGAACGCCGACCGCGGCGGCGCACGCGCCGACGCGGCGGGGAGGGGTCACGAGCAACAGCGAGAGGTGCGGGCGGCGGTCGTCGCCGACGGGGCGGCGTCGAGGCCATCCACCTTGGGAAGGGTCAGTCCGATCTGGTCCTGGTACTTGCCCTGCTTGTCCGCGTAGCTGACCGCGCAGATCCGGTCGGCGGCGAGGAAGAGGATCTGGGCGATCCCCTCGTTGGCGTAGATCTTGGCGGGGAGCGGAGTGGTGTTCGAGATCTCGAGGGTCACCTTGCCCCGCCACTCCGGCTCGAGCGGGGTGACGTTCACGATGATGCCGCAGCGGGCGTAGGTGGACTTGCCGACGCAGATGGCGATCACGTCGCGCGGCACGCGGAAGACCTCGATCGTCTCCGCGAGGGCGAAGGAGTTCGGCGGGATCACGATGTGGTCGAGCCCGGTCTCCGCGGTGTCCACGCTCACGAAGAGGTCGTCGCGGAACGCCTTCGGATCGACCACCGCCACCCCGCCGGAGACGGTGTTGGTGAAGATCTTGAAGCGGGTCCCGACGCGGACGTCATAGCCGTAGCTCGACACCCCGAAGGACACCTGCCCGGGACGCTTCCGCGCCTCCTCGAAGGGCTCGATGCCGATCCGCTCCTTGATCTGGGTGTCGCACAGGACTGCCATCGGTAGGGGACCTCCTCCGCGCCACCCGCAGGCGGTCTCGGTCGGCGACTCCGCCTGCGGACCGCTCGCTCCTCGAACCGGGGTCGAGCCACCGCTCGACCCGACCTGCCTCCGCCCCGGCGGCGGATGCGTCCTGACGGGGATCGAACCAGTCGATCCCGCGACGATCCTTCCGACTGCCGGGAGGACTCCCACCACCTCCACTCCCACCACCTCCACTCCCACCACTTCCACTCCCGCCACTTCCACTCCCGCCACTTCCACTCCCGCCACTTCCACTCCCGCCACTTCCACTCCCGCCATTTCCACTCCCGCCACTTCCACTCCCGCCACCTCTAGGGATGCCTCGTGGAAACCTCCGACTTCACGCTCCTCCGCCCAACTTCCTGCGGCGTCTCGCCGCGGTAGGTCCGACGTTGGTTCGTCGGCATCCTACCCCTAGATCTAGTGCCCGCAAGAGAACCAACAACGAAATGTGGGGGTCGTTTGCAGGCGCCCCGTCCGAGAACGACACCTGCCTCGCAGGTCTCGGGACAGGCGGCAGTGTCGCGGGGTTCAGGCGGTGCTCCATCGTCGGACAGGTTCTCCCACGCGTCGTGGAAAACCTGCCGCGCGGGGTCCGCGGCGGTGGAGCTTCGTCGCGTCGGAGGAGTCCCCGCGGCAGCGAGCGACTCGAGTTCCTCCGTGAGGATCCGCCGAGGCTCGCGCGATCCACCTGCTCGCGGAGGCGACCTCGACCGGCGCGGCGAACTCGTGCGTCGACCTCGCGCGATCCGCTTCGGCGCGTCGATCTCGGAGCCCGCGTCGCGACCGCTAGACTCGCACGGTGCGCGATGCCGACGAGATGCTCGAGGGATTGACGCAGGCGCAGCGCGATGCCGTCACGCACCTCGACGGACCGGCGCTCGTCCTCGCCGGACCCGGCTCCGGGAAGACGAGGGTCATCACCCGCCGCATCGCGTGGCTCGTCGCGCAGGGGATCCCCCCGTGGCAGATCCTCGCGGTCACCTTCACGAACAAGGCGGCAAGCGAGATGCGGCGGCGGGTGGAGGAACTGCTGCCGCCGGACCTCCCGGGTCGCCGTGGGCTCGTGGTCGCGACCTTCCACTCCTTCGGGGTCCAGTTCCTCCGCCGCCACGCCGACGCCGCGGGGATCCCCGCCGACTTCGCGATCTTCGACTCGGCGGACCAGCGCGAGGCGCTCAAGCAGGCGATCGCGGCATCCGACCTCGCGGTCGCCCAGTGGCCCGTCGCGGGAGTCGCCTCCTCGATCAGCCAGCAGAAGAACGCCCTGCGCACGCCGGAGGAGTGGGCGAAGGTCGCGGTCGACTGGCGCGAGCGCACGCTGCTCCGGATCTGGCGGGAGTACGAGGCGCAGCTCCGCCGCAGCAAGGCGCTCGACTTCGACGACCTCCTCGTCCGCACGGCGATGCTGCTCCGCTCCCGCGAGGAGGTCCGCGCCGCCGCCCGCGAGCGGTTCCGCTACCTGCTGATCGACGAGTACCAGGACACGAACCACGCGCAGTTCACCATTGCCCACGCGATCGCCGGGAGCGAGGGCAACCTCTTCGCCGTCGGCGATCCCGACCAGTCGATCTACGGCTGGCGCGGGGCGGACCTCTCGAACATCCTCGAGTTCGAGCAGACCTATCCGCAGGCGCGGGTGCTGCCGCTCGGGCAGAACTTCCGAAGCACCCGCCGCATCGTGGACGCCGCCGCGGGGCTCATCGAGCACAACCGCCGCCGCAAGCCGAAGCGCCTGCACTCCGAGCTCGAGGTCGGCGAGCCGCCGCGGATCGTCCGCTGCCTCGACGAGCGCCACGAGGCGGAGATGGTGGCGTCGGCGATCGAGCAGGCGTCGCTCGACGGCATGGCGCTCCGCGAGATGGCGATCCTCTACCGGGTGAACGCCCTCAGCCGCGTGCTCGAGGAGGTGCTCCGCCGCCGCGGCATCGCCTACGTCATCGCCCGCGGCACCGCGTTCTACGAGCGACGCGAGGTGAAGGACGCCCTCGCGTACCTGCGGCTGCTCGCGAATCCATCCGACGAGATCTCGCTCCGCCGCATCGTCAACGTGCCGGCGCGGGGACTCGGCGACGTCGCCATCAAGCGCCTGGAGGCGTGGGCGATCGATCGGGGGATCGGGCTCTTCGACGCGCTCGAGCGGGCGGGCGAGGTCGAGGGGCTCTCGAGCCGCGCGATCGGTGCCGCCGAGAAGTTCGCGGCGATGGTCCGGGGGTGGCGGAAGGTCGCGGCGACCGAGGCGCCGGAGCTCCTCGGCGACCTCGTCTCGACGGTCCTGCGCGAGAGCGGGCTCGAGGCGCGGCACGCGGCGGGCGACGAGGAGGAGGAGATCCAGCGCCGCGCGAACCTCGCGGAGCTCGTCTCCGCCGCGGGCGAGTGGTCGATGCCGGAGTCGGCGGAACCGATTCCGGAGGTCGCCGCCGAGGCGCGGGGCGACGCGGAGTCGACGCTGCCGGGACTTGGAGCGCCGAGCCCCGAGGGGACGACGCTGCTTGACGCGGTGCGGACCTGGCTCGAGGGCGTCGCCCTCGTGAGCGACGCGGACCAGATCGATCCAGACCGAGGATCGGTGACGCTGCTGACCTTGCATGCCGCGAAGGGACTCGAGTTCCCCTTCGTCGCGATGGTCGGGCTCGAGCAGGGCACGCTGCCGCACCAGCGGGCGGAGACGAGCGAGGAGGAGCTCGAGGAGGAGCGCCGCCTCTGCTTCGTCGGCATGACCCGCGCGGAGCGGCGGCTCCTGCTCACCTCCGCCGCGACCCGAACCATCCGCGGCATCACGCAGTCCACGGTCGAGAGCCAGTTCGTCCGCGAGCTCCCGGAGTCGGCGGTGGTCCGGGCGGGCGGAGAGTCGCGGGGATCCGCCGCGAGGAACTCGCTCGGCGGGGATCGCAGGTCGCCATCCGAGGAGGGACTCGACGACCTCGGACCGCGGATCGAGTACGAGGACTCGCCACGGGGCGGCATGGGCGCCCGCTTCCCGGTGGGGTCGCTGGTGCGGCATGCTCGATTCGGTCTGGGCCGGATCGAGGCGGTGCTGCCCCGCGGTCGCGCGACGAGCGTGCGGGTCCACTTCCGAGAGGTCGGCGTGAAGACGCTCGTCCTCGAGTACGCCAAGCTCGAGCGGATCCTCGCCTGAGCGTGTGGTTCGACTCGAGCGGTCCATCGCCCCTCGCTCGGCGGAGCGCGGCCGAGCGAGCCGTCGAAGTCCCGGCGATCGACGGTGACCGGCGTGTGGACGCGGGGGGACCCTCCCGCCGATAACCACCGCGTCCCGTCCTCCGCTCGACCCGTGAACAGCCGCTCCCTGCTGGTGGTGCTCGTGATCCTCGTCGCTGGCGCGGCGGGGCTGTCCATCCTCCTCGGAAGCCTTCGCGACACCCGAGAGTCGGTGCTCGAGGAGATGAACGAGCAGGCCCGATCGCTCGCCGCGTCGGCGGGCGCGATCGTCGACCTCGACCTGAACCAGCGGGCGTTCGAGGGAGGGAGTTGGGAGACGGACGCCTACCGGTCGGTGGAGCGGACGCTCCGGAGGATGCGCGACGACTGGCGGGAGGCGGGCGTCGAGGTGCTCTTCGTCTTCACGCTCGTCGAGGACGCCGGGTCGCCGAGCGGCTGGGTCTACGTGGTCGACGCGGAGGAGGTGCCCGAGGACAAGGCGTCGGTCGGCGAGGCGTTCGAGGTCGGCGCGGTCTCGGGTCGGGAGCGGGCGGTGGTGGACCTGCGCGTGCCGCAGTCCTTCTTCTATGCGGACGACTACGGCACCTACCTCTCCGGCTTCTTCCCCGTGCGGGACGACGCCGGCGCGTTGCGCACGGTGGTGGGCGTGGACCTGCCCATCGACTCGGTCATCGCGAGGGAGAGGGCGCTCTTCTGGAGCGGCCTGCAGCTCCTCGGGGCGATGACCGCGGGTTGGGTGCTGGTGGGCTGGTTCGTGGCGACCTGGTACGCGCGGCCGCTGCGCCGCCTCGGCGACGCGGCGGCGAGGATCGCCGACGGCGACCTCGCGGTGGAGGTCCCGATCCGCGGCGTGCACGAGACGCGGGCGCTCGGTCGGGCGATCGCCGCGATGGCGGCGAGCCTGCGCGGGGTCCTCGGCGAGGTCAAGGAGACCACCGCGGGCGTCGTCGCCGCGAGCGACCAGATGCAGAAGCGCGCCGCCGAGCAGCGGGGGGGCGTGCAGTCGATCGTGGCGACCGTCGCAGAGATCACCGCGAGCGCGAACGCGATCGCCGAGAGCGGCGCCAGGCTCGCCGAGACGCTCGCCTCCCTGCGCGAGGCGAGCGACCAGCTGCGCTCCACGAGCCGTGGGTCGGTTGACGGGCTGCGGGCGATCGAGACGTCGATGGATCGCCTCGAGCGGCAGGCCGGCGAGATGCGGAGCCGGCTGCAGGTGATCGAGGAGCGGGGCGGCGCGGTGACCAGTCTCCTCGACGCCATGACCCGCGTCGCGACCCGGACGAACCTGCTCTCGATCAACGCCCAGATCGAGAGCGAGAAGGCGGGGGAGGCTGGTCGAGGCTTCGCGGTCGTCGCCCGGGAGATCTCCACGCTCGCCGACGCCGCCGCCTCGAGCGCCCTCGACATCGAGGAGCACCTCGCGTCGATGCGTCAGGCCGTGCAGGCGGGGTCGGACGGGGTCGCCCGCCTCGTGGACGACGCGACGACGAGCGGTCGCGACACCACCCGCATCGCCGGCGAGATCGGCGCGGGGATGACCTCCCTCGACGGGCTGCTTCCGCGCATCGCCGCCGCCGCGGGGGAGGCGGAAGGTCAGCGGCAGGGCGCGGAGGAGATCGCGTCGGTCCTGGGCACGCTCGTCCAGAGCGCGGTCGATCGGCTGGCGATGGCGGAGGAGGGCGACGCCGCCGCCGCCGACCTCCGCGAGCGGTCGCGGCGCCTGGCGCAGTCGATGGATCGATTCCGGACCTGAACCGCGGGTCAGTCCCAGAGCGTCCGCACGCGGATCGTCTCGGGGACCGACGCGAGGTCGCGCCGCACCACCTCCGCGTCGGCAGGATCGACCTCGAGGATCACGTAGGAGAGATGCGCGTCGGACTGCAGGTACTCGGCGGTGATGTTGATGCCGCGGGAGGCGAGCAGCGTGTGCATGCGACCGAGCACGCCAGGGACGTTGCGATGGAAGTGGAGGATGCGATGGGCGCCCTCGCGGCGCCGCGGGAGGTCCACCTCCGGCACGTTGACGGCGCCGCGGGTCGAGCCGCCGATCGCGTGACGGAGGAGCTTCTCGGCGACGTCGCGACCGATCGCCTCCTGCGCCTCCTCCGTCGAGCCGCCGACGTGCGGCGTCAGGATCGAGTTCGGCGCGCCGGCGAGCGGCGTCGCGAAGCCCGGACCGTTCGACTCCGGCTCGTTCGGGAAGACGTCCGCCGCGATGCCGCGGAGGTGTCCGCGGCGAAGCGAGTCCGCGGCGGCGTCGAGGTCCACGAGGCTGCCGCGGGCGTTGTTCACGAGGATCGCGCCGCGGCGCATGCGGGCGATCTCCGGCGCACCGATCATGCCGCGGGTGAGGTCGGTCTCCGGCACGTGGAGGGAGACCACGTCGCTCCGCTCAAGCAGCTCCTCGAGGGAGCCGAGCGCGACCGCGTTGCCGAGCGGGAGCCGGTGGTCGATGTCGAAGAACACCACGTGCATCCCGAGCGACTCGGCGAGCACCGACAGCTGCGAGCCGATGTGACCGTATCCGACGATGCCGAGCGTCCGTCCGCGCACCTCCCGCGCGCCCTCGGCGGTCTTCCGCCAGATCCCGCGGTGAAGCTCCGTCGAGCGGTCGAAGACGCCCCGCAGCAGCATCACGATCTCGGCGAGGGTGAGCTCGGCGACGCTGCGGGTGTTGCCGAAGGGACTGTTGAAGACCGGGACTCCATGCGCGGCGGCGACGCCCAGATCGACCTGGTTGGTCCCGATGCAGAAGCAGCCGATCGCGAGCAGCTCGGGTGCCGCCGCGAGCACCTCGGCATCGACGCGCGACCGCGAGCGGATGCCGAGGATCGACGCGCCGCGGACCGCCTCCACGAGCTCGCGACCCTCGAGGGCACCTGGTCGCGCCTCGACCTCCACGCCGGCGGCGCGGAGCATCGCCTCGGCGACTGGGTGGACCTTCTCCAGCAGCAGCGCCTTGAGGGCGCCGGATCGAGGGTCGTCAGCGACCGACGATCTCGGGCAGGTCAAGGAGTCCGGCGGTGAGGTTTCGGGGTCCATGCTCGGTGACCAGGACGTCCGCCTCGTAGTGGACGCTCAGCGAACCGTCCGCGGTGTAGATCGGCCACTTCCGTCCCTCGGTTCGGACTTCCGTGCTGCTCAGCGCCACCATGGGTTCGACGGCGAGGAGCGTGCCGGGTCGGAGGCGGGTCCAGGCATCCGGCCACTCGCCCGGATAACTCGGCACCACGTTGCTGACGAACGGGGCGCCGTGCAGCTCGCGGCCGTAGCCATGACCCCCCAGTCCGCGCACGAGGCAGAAGCGGTGCTGCCGCTCCACGACGTCCTGGACCGCCTTCGCCCAGTCGATCAGCGGTCGTCCGGGACGGAGCATCGCGACTCCCTCCTCGAGGGATCGGCGACCGCACCGCATCAAGGCAAGCGCCTCGTCGGTCGCCTCCGCGATCGCGTAGGTCCACGCGGCATCGCCGATCCACCCCTCCTTGCGCACGCCGATGTCGACCGAGAGGACGTCGCCCGGCTGGAGCGGCTTCGAGGACATGTCGTGCGTCCCGTGGACGACGCAGTCGTTCAGCGAGAGGCAGCTATGGCTCGGATAGGCGGGGTGCCCGCGGGCGCGGTAGCCAAGGAACGCGCTGCTTGCCCCGAGGTCGGCGAGGGTCCGCGCCACGAAGTCGTCGATCTCCGCGAGGGTCTGACCCGCCCGCAGATGTCCGACGAGGCGGCGGTGCACCTCGACGACCGCCTCCGCCGCGGCGGCGGCGAGCTCGACGTGCTCAGAGGCGGTGACCACCATAGGGGCGGGGATGGTAGCGGCGCAACGAAGAGGGGCGATCGTCCCTCCGTGGACGATCGCCCCCTTGAGTGGATGCGTGGTCGGGTCGGGGGAGCGCTTCCCCGCGGGTCACGCCGCCGCGCGCACCGGCGTGCGCGTCGAGGTCTCGGTCGAGCCGGCGTAGTTCCACTGCGAGCCGGTGGTCACGCTCGGCGAGCCGCCGGAGGTGGAGGGGGTGATCGAGCCGACCGTGCTGGGCGAGCTCGAGAAGACGTTCGACCGGCTGCTCGAGGTCGAGCCGAAGCCGCCGAAGGTGCCGGTGTTCTGCGTGCTCGACGAGGTCGTCGGCACGCCGAAGCCGTACTGGCCCTGGTAGGTCGAGCAGGTGGAGGGGACGTAGCCCTGTCCGAAGTTCGGCGTGGTGCCGCCGAAGACCTGCGTGGCGCCGAAGTTCGTCCCGAGGTTCGTCGAGGTGCCGAAGCCGTTCAGGTTCGAGCCGAGACCGGTCGCGTTGAAGAGGTTCGCGACGCCGGCGACGTTGCCCGAGGTGGTCAGCGCGTTTGCGAGGGCGGTGGCGAAGGTGAACGCCGCGGCGGGATTCGGGGTGCACGCGGCGAGGATCGCGGTCGGCAGGGTGTTCGCGTTGAAGGAGGTGTTCATCGGGTTGAAGCCGCTGAAGCCACCGAGGCCGTTGAAGCCGTTGAGACCACTGAAGCCGTTGAACCCGTTGAAGCCGTTCGTGGTCGGGTTGGTGAACGAGCCGCCGGTGGTGCTGCAGGCGTTCTGATTCCAGCCGCCGTTGTTCCAGCCGTTGTTCCAGCCGTTGTTCCAGGCGTTGGTCGGGGTGTTGCCCTGATTCCAGCCGCCGTTGTTCCAGTTGTTGCCGTAGTTCATGATCAGCGCTCCTGCGATGCACGCATCCATGCGACCAGAGGGGAGTCGTCCGCCGCCGCGGCGAGCGCCGTTGGAGGAGGACGGTCCTGCCGACGGACACGAGTCCGGGACAGGGGTCGCAAGCGGAATCTCGGCGCGTCCGAGAGGCGACTTTGGTCGGAGCGTTCGGTTTGCGCGGGATGAGCGGTCTACGCGAGGCCGGCGGGGGTCAGGTCCGTCCACCGTCCGCCGTACGAGACCGCCGCCGGACCCGGACCCGCAAACTCGCCGCCGATCGCCCGCTCGTCGTTCGAGTCGAGCACCTGCAGATCCGCCCGCAGACCAGCCTCGAGGCGACCGCACTGTCGCTCGAGTCCGAGAACGCAGGCGGCGTTCACGGTCACCGCGTTGATCGCCTCGGCGACGCTCATGCGGAGCCTGCGGCAGGCGAGTGATGCGGCGAAGGCGACCGAGGGACTCGGCGCCGAGCCGGGGTTCAGGTTGCTCGCGACCGCGACGGCGCCTCCGCCGTCGATGAGGCGACGCGCATCGGCGTAGCGATCGTCGAGCCAGAAGCCGCACGCCGGGAGCAGCACCGCGATCACGTCGCTCGCCGCGAGCCGATCGAGGTCCTCTCGACGGGAGGCTTCAAGGTGATCGACGCTCCGCGCACCGAGCTCGATCGCCCGCGGCAGCATGCCGAGGGCGTTGAACTGATCGAGGTGGACCCGGATCGGCAGGCCGAGCGATCGGGCGCGGACGAAGAGCCGCTCGCACTGCGCGACGCTCCACGCCCCCTGCTCGCAGTAGGCGTCGCAGGCGATGCCGGGGAACTCCGCCGCGACGAGCGGAAGCGTCTCCTCGATGATCCGATCGACGCCGTCGGTCAGGGCAGGATCGATCGCGTGCGCGCCGAGGAACGTGGGCACGATCGGCGCGGGCGAGTCCGCCGCCACGGCGCGGATCGCCCGGAGCATCGCGAGCTCGCCCGCGGTCTCGAGCCCGTAGCCGCTCTTCACCTCCATCGCCCCGGTGCCGAGCCGGCGCATCTGCTCGACCCGACGCCGAAGCGACGCCTGCAGCGCCGCCTCGCCCGCCGCGCGGGTCGCCCGCACGGTGGACATGATGCCGCCGCCCGCCGCGAGGATGTCGAGGTAGGTCCGACCGGCGACGCGCATGGCGAACTCGTCGTATCGCTCCCCCGCGAAGCAGGCATGGGTGTGGCAGTCGACGAACGAAGGCAGCACCACCCGTCCGCCGAGATCGATCCTGCGACCGCGGACCTCCGAGGTCGGCAGCGGGAGCGATCCCACCCCGGCGATGCGGCCTGCGGAGACCGCGAGCCATCCCCGCTCGATCACCGCCAGCTCCTGCATCCAGCGACCGCGTCGGGGACCAGCAGGAGCGCCGGGCGGCGCGAGCGTGACGAGCCGGGCATCGACGAGGGTGAAGTCCGCCATCGGGCGGGCAGCGTACCGGGGAGACGACGCGCGACGGACTACCATCGCGCCGGAGGTCGTCCTGATGGAGTTGATCCTCGTCCGCCACGCCAAGGCCTTCGAACGAGACGCGGCCGCTTGGCCTGACGACTCGCGTCGCCCGCTCACGGAGCAAGGTCGCGAGAGGTTCCGGCGCCTCGCCCGCCACCTCGGACGGACGATGCCGGCGCCCGAGGTCGTCGAGAGCAGCCGGTTCGTGCGGGCGTGGCAGACGGCGCTCGTGCTCCACGAGACCGCCGACTGGCCGAAGCCCGTCCGCTTCGAGGCGCTGGAGGCGGAGGGCGACGGGGGACTGGCGGGACTCCGCCGGTCGCTCGCGGCGATGCAGGGGATCGAGCGCGTCGCCTGGGTCGGTCACGAGCCCCAGCTGGGTCGACTCGCGTCCCTCCTCCTCGCCGACGACCCGGACGCGGTCACCATCGACTTCCGCAAGGGCGCCGTGGTGGCGCTCCGCCTCTCGGAGGGTGTTTCCGGGCGTGCCAGGCTCGCGTGGATGCTGACCACGGGGCTCGCGGGTCGGGCCCGCCGACGAGGGTGAACGGACGCGCGGCGGAAAGCGACCATCGGAACGCAGATCGAGTAGACGGGATGCCGATGTAGACTCGACCGCTGGGAAACGCTGATGACTCGATCTGGCAAGGATCTTCCGGTTCGACGCTCGCTCGCGGTCGCCGACCTGTCGTGGGATGGGCGGGTGCTTCGCGTCGGACTGCTCAGTGCGAGCTTCGGTCCTCGCGAGGTCCCGGAACTCAACGAGCACATGGCGGAGTTCCTCGTGACCGCGGGCGGCGACCTTCGGCACCTCGTGATCGACGTCCGACCCGTCCGCTTCATGTCGAGCATGGGTCTCGGCTTCTGCATCGCAAGCCGCAACGAGGCGTCCCGCCGCGGGGCTTCGGCGCACATGCTCGGCGCCGCCACGGAGCTCCTCGACCTGTTCAGGCTCATGAAGCTCGACACCATGTTCCACTTCCACCGGGGCGAGGACGAGCTGGCGAAGCGGCTCAGCGCCTGACGGCGCAGTCTCGGCGACCCTGCCGAGCGCGAGCGTCCATCGGACCGATGGAAGGACCGTGATGTCCGCGACCCTGCCGCCGTCGAACCACGCCACGACCGCGCCGGGTCGTTCGCTCGGAGCCCTCGGCGCCGTGGTGATCGGGCGCAACGAGGGCGCCCGCCTCGAGACCTGCCTTCGATCGCTGCTGCGCGAGGTTCCGGCGACCTCGATCGTCTACGTGGACTCCGCCTCCTCGGACGGAAGCGTGGCGCTCGCGACCTCGCTCGGGGTGATCGTCCATCCGGTGGATCCGTCGAGACCGATGAGCGCCGCCCGCTCCCGCAACGAGGGATTCGAGCGGCTGCTTGGAGTCCATCCCGAGATCGAGCTCGTCCAGTTCGTCGATGGCGACTGCGAGGTCCTTCCCGGTTGGCTTGCCCGCGGTGCGGCGATGCTGCGGGGCGCGGAGGACCTCGCCGCGGTCTGCGGACGGACGGTCGAGCGGCACCGTGAGGCGACCATCTACAACCGGCTCTGCGACATCGAGTTCGACGCGCCTCCCGGAGCCGCGAAGGCGACCGGCGGCATCTTCATGATCCGGGCGAGCGCGTTCCGCGCGGTCGGCGGCATGAGGGTCGAGGTCGTCGCGGGCGAGGAGCCGGAGATGGGACTGCGCCTCCGGGCCGCCGGCTGGCGCCTCGAGCGGCTCGGCGAGCGGATGGTGCTCCACGACTCCGCGATGACCCGCTTCCGGCAGTGGTGGCGCCGCTCCGTGCGGTCGGGCGTCGCCTACGCGATCGGCAAGCACCTTCACGGGCGCGGGCCCGAGCGGTTCTGCGTCGCGGACGTGCGGCGGATCGCGCTCTGGGCCGGAGTGCTCCCGCTCCTCTCGCTCGCCGCGGCGTGGTGGACCTACGGGCTCAGCGTGCTTGCCTACCTCGCGCTGCTTGCCGCGCAGTCCTGGCGGATCGCCCGTCGCGCCCGTCGCCGAGGCTTCTCCGCGAGCGACGCCCGCCTCTACGGCGCCGCGTGCATGCTCGCGAAGTTTCCGCAGCTCGTCGGCATCGCCCGATTCGCGCGGGATCGGCGGCGAGGGCGGGCGCCGGCGATCGTCGAGTACAAGTGAAGCGGCGCCG
>Ga0194131_10000235_pt1 | contig 88142 bp, 73 predicted proteins | sample TA2KigO120mmetaG_FD_148631 | JGI IMG/M metagenome (GOLD analysis project Ga0194131, IMG submission 148631) | Freshwater microbial communities from Lake Tanganyika, Tanzania - TA2015053 Kigoma Offshore 120m | ecosystem: Environmental > Aquatic > Freshwater > Lake | place: Tanzania: Lake... | reverse complement strand
TGGCTTCCAATGTCAACCTCAGCATCTCGGAGACCTTCGCTAGGTCGGTGAACACGAACGCGACCGTTATCATCACCATCCTGGCGCTGCTGCTGTTCGGCGGGCCGACGATACGAGAGTTCCTGCTCGTGCTTCTCATCGGGGTGGCAGTGGGAACGTACAGTTCCATCGCCATCGCCGCCCAGTTCATCTTGGTCTGGGAGGAGCACGGGATGCTGTGGCCGCTCCGCCGCCGCAAGGCGCCGCAACCTGCCGCGCCTGGTGGGAAGGCTGCGGAGGCGGCTGCGAAGCCAGGGTAGGCCTCTCGCCCTTGCCACGCCGCACTGCTGGCCTCCTGGCTTTCTGCGGAGGCGCGCCTCGTCTATAATCCGACGCATGAAAGTCGGAGCTCATGTTTCCACTGCCGGGGGACTCCACACCGCCATAGACCGCGCCCAGGAGATGGGCGCGGAGACTATCCAGATCTTCGCGTCGTCGCCGAGGGCGTGGGCGTTCAAGCCGCCATCGGATGAGGTGGTGAAAGCCTTCCGCGAGAAGGCGGCGGCCAGCGGCATCGGTCCGACGTTCCTCCACGGCATCTACCTGGTGAACCTTGGTGGGCCAGCCCTGCTGGAGCAGTCGGTGGCGTCGCTTACGGCCCATCTCGGCGTGGCCTCGCGCATGGGCGCATCGGGCGTCATCTTCCACGCAGGCAGCCACAAAGGGGTTGGTTTCGATGGCGTGCTGCCCCAGGCGGTGGCTGCTATCACGAAGGTGCTGGTCGGCAGTCCGAAGGATGCCTGGCTCATCATCGAGAACAGCACGGGTATGGGCAACCACATCGGCGCGTCGTTCGAGGAGATCGGGCGCATCATCGTGGCGGTGGGCAGCGAGCGGGTGAAGGTGTGCCTCGACACGCAGCACTCGGTGGCCGCGGGGTACATGCTGCTCGACAAGGATGGCCTAGAGAAGGCGATGACAGAGTTCGACCGGCATATCGGCCTGGAGCGGCTGGTGGCGGTGCACGCGAACGACTCGAAGGTGCCGCCCGGCTCCGGGGTGGACCGGCACGAGAACATCGGCGACGGCTCCATCGGCGAGGAGGGGTTTCTGCGCATCATGTCCCACGCCGCGTTCCGCGATGTGCCATTCCTCCTGGAGGTGCCTGGCATCGAGGGCGGCGGTCCGGACAAGGCGAATCTGGACCGGCTGAAGGCCATCCGCGCGAAGGCGATGGCAGGCAAAGGCTCGAAGAAGGGCAAATAGCAGGTTGGCAGCAGGCGACGGTACCGTCCGGGCGGCGGTCTTGGGAGGGCAAGACGGCTTGGTGTCCAACTTCAGCTTGGTCATGGGCGTGGCGGGCGCCTCGACTAACCCCGACTTCGTGCTGCTAGCGGGGACCGCGGGCCTGTTGGCAGGGGCGTTCTCGATGGCTGCCGGAGAATACATCTCTGTTCGGTCCCAGCGCGACATCTACGAATCCCAGATACAGGCTGAACGCACGAAGCTGGCCGAGTCGGCGGGGAATGAAGAGCAGGAGTTGGTAAGGAGTTATGAGAAGAAAGGCCTGGCGCCAGTCGCTGCCGCGCACGTAGCCCACCATCTCATGTCGAATCCCGAACTTGCGCTAGACGCCATCGTCAGGGAGCGGCTCGGCCTGAGTCCGCGAAACCTCGGTTCGCCGTGGAACGCGGCTATCGTCTCGTTCCTGGCGTTCTGCGCCGGGGCCATCGTGCCCATCATCCCGTACATCGTGGCGAAGTCCGGCGGCGCGACGTTCGCTGTCAGTGCCGGCGTCAGCGGCGGTGCGTTGCTGGTGGTGGGCGGGTCGCTGGCCCTGTTCTCGGGGCGGAACGTGGCATGGGGCGCGCTGCGCATGCTCCTGGCGGGCGGCGCCGCCGCCGCCGTCACCTACGGCGTCGGCAGACTCATCGGCGTAGCGATCAACTAGACCAGTCTAGAGTTTGAAGACGGTCTGCACCTTGTTGCGGGGCTTCAACAGCTCCTTGAAGGCGCCCTGGATCTCCCCCAGCTCCAGGATGTGGGCCTCGGATACCAGCGGGTCAACGTTGACCTCGCCCGTGGACATGAGGTCGAGTGTGGTGCGGAAGTCTATCGGCTCCGCGCCGAAGGAGGCGAGGAACTCGACCTCGCGGCCCGCCCAGGCCACGGGACTCACCGGCGTGGGCTCCCAGGCTAGGGCGATGAGGACGACTTGGCCCTTGCGTCGGACGGCGGTGAGGGACTGCTCCAATGTGTTCGGCCCAGCGGCGCACTCGAAGATGACATCGGGGCCGACGCCCTCGGTGAGGGCTACCATGCGCCCGACGGCATCTTCCCTGAGTGGGTTGATGACCACGTCGGCGCCGAGGGCGGCGGCAGCCTTCGCGCGGGCCGGCGCCGGCTCGGAGACGATGACCTTTCGGGCGCCGGCGACCCGGGCAGCCTGCATGCACAGGAGCCCGATAGGGCCTGCGCCGACGATGGCGACGGAGTCGCCCAGGCGCAACTTGGACTTGCGACGGCGTGGACGCCGACGGCGGTCGGCTCGCAGAGGGCGGCGGCCAGGTCGGGGACGTTCTTCGGGATAGGCGTCGGCTCCCACTCCTCCATGACCATCTTCCCAGCATAGGCGCCCGTGCGTCCCCTGGCGAAGCCGGTCGCGCTGAAGTCGTAGCGGGGGTCGGAGGACCAGAACGGCCCCTTGCCCGGGGGCGGCGTGCCGCCGTAGCCGACGACGCGGTCGCCGGCCTTCCACCTGGTTACACCCTTGCCGACCTGTGCAACGACGCCGCTGAACTCGTGGCCGATGACCGAGCCGGGCGGCACCTTGTCGTACATGAAACCGTGGACATCGGTGCCGCAGACCGCGCTGTACTTGATGTCTATCTGGACCTGGCCCGGCCCTGGCTTGGGGTCGGGCAGGTCTTTGACCTGGAAGCGCTGCTTGCCTTGATAGACGGCTGCTTTCATGTGTGGCCTCCGTGAACCTGATTCTCTTATGTACGGGGCGAGAAATACTATCACCCTCACCCTATGACCCACCCTGGCGGGCCATAGGCCTCTCCCGCAAGGGGAGAGGAGGACTTGGGAAGCTACAGTTTGAAGACCGCCTGGACGCGGTTCCTGGGCTTCATCAGCTCCTCGAAGGTGGTCTGGATGCGATCGAGGGGCTGGATGCTGGCGTCGGTGACCAGCGGCTCCATGGTGATTTTGCGGGAGGCGATGAGGCCGAGGGTGGCTTTGAAGTCCTCGTCCTGCGCCCCCAAGGTGGTGACCAGTTCGACCTCGCGGCAGATCCAGTCCACCGTGAAGACGGAGACTGGCTCCCAAGCGAGGGCGATGAGCACGACGCGGCCGTTGCGCCGCACGCAGTCGAGGGCCTGCTGGAGGCTCTGCGGAGCAGCGGCGCAGTCGAAGGCGATGTGGGGGCCGTTGCCGTCGGTGAGGGCGACGATGCGTTGGACGGCGTCTTCCTTGGTGGGGTCTATGACGGCGTCGGCGCCGAGCTTGGCGGCCGCCGCTGCGCGGGCAGGCGACGGCTCTGAGACGATGACCTTGCCGGCGCCGGAAGCCTTGAGGACCTGAAGAGTGAAGAGGCCGATGGGCCCCGCGCCGAGGACGGCGACCGAGTCGCCGGTGCGGAGGCCCGACCTGCGGACGGCGCGGGCGGCGTTGGCGGCCGGCTCGCAAAGAGCGGCCTCGAGGTCGGAGACGTTGGCCGGGACGGGCAGCGGCTCCCACTCCTCCATGAGGAGCTTTTCGGCGTAGGCGCCGGGCTTGGAGACCTTCCACCCCTCTTTGCTGAAGGTGAAGCGGGGACTGAAGTAGGCCGGGTGGCCTCCGCCGGGCGGTGGCGTGCCGCCTCCGCCGACGACGCGGTCGCCGATCCTCCACCTGGTGACGCCCTTGCCCACGGCGGAGACGACGCCGGCGTACTCGTGGCCGAGGATGGTGCCGGGCGGGACGTTGTCGTACTGGAAGCCGTGGACGTCGGTGCCGCAGACGCCCGCGTAGGTGATGCGGACCTGTATCTGGCCGGGGCCGGGTTGCGGGTCGGGGACGTCCTTCACTTCGAACCGGTGCTTCCCCTGATAGATGGCAGCCTTCATAAGAAGATCCTCCCGCCCTGGCAGGGCGTTGTGATGGCCTGTGATGGCCCTGGATGCTATCCCTGGCATCAGCCGGTGTCAACGGCTTGCCCGATGGGGTTCCAAGGGCGTGCACCCATTTCCGCGAAACAAGCATCAGAATGGCAGGAAACTCGTACGGGAGCCGCGTCAGCCATGCGCGTCGCAGAAGGATGGTGTGCTAGACTCGCATCATGGACAACATGACTACGGGGCCCATCGGCGAGGTGGCGCCGACAGTAGTGAGCTTCAGTGGCTACCTGCCTGACGCGCGGATGGCGGTGGACACGGTGGCGCCGGCCATCCTGGAGGTGGCGAAGGCGGAGAAGGCGCACGCGGCGCTGCTGGTGCCTGCTTGACCGATCTACTGCCAGTCTGTCGGACTGGTTGTAAGGCTGCTGGAGTAGAAAGGCATCGCCACGACGCTGACGAGTTGGAGCGCTGGGAACACGCGGAACGCGACGCCGCCACGGGCGACGTTCACGCGGCTGAAGGGCGGCTCGACGCTGGGGCGGCCGCATGACGAGGCCCAGCAGCGGCGCATCCTGGAGGCGACGCTGGGGCTTCTGGCGAAGGACGCGCCACTGCCGTACATGAAGCTGGACGAGCACTGGCGGAACGATGGCGAGTGACGAAGAGGTCCTGATCGCGCTGAACAGCCTGGCCGAGGTGCAGGCCTGCGAGCGGTGTGGGACGCGCGTGCGCTTCGGCGACTTCGACTGCTCCCACTGCGGCGCCGACCTGGAGGAGGCGCAGCGGGCCTGGGCCGAGCGGCTGGTGGACCGGCTGAAGGGCGATGGCAGATGTCAACCGGCCAAAGGCTAGACTTCCTCAATCAAGCATGCGCGGCTTCATACAGCCGCCCATGAGCGATGGCAGAATGCTTTGTTGCCTTATTCGCTGTGTACTTAATAAAGCAATAAGGCATTCTGTGGAAGCAGACAAAGAGAAATCATAGCCATGAGCAAAGGGGCAAACCTCCAAGACTTGCCAACAAAACAGTCATGGCTTCGTACAGCCATCCAAGGGCTAATTGGAAATGCTTTGTTGGTCTATCAAAGACTAGGCGAATCGAGCAATAAAGCATTTTGCGGTGGGGCGAGAAGCGGCTCTAGGGCATTGCCGGAGTCGTGCTGCTTACGTGTGCGTGCTCCACGAGGCTAGGGCGAGCGGCTGCTGGACCGGCTGAGGGGGAACGGGCAGTGGGATGCTTCGCTGCAGACAGCCCGCTAGGTTTGCCTCAACCCCTCCTCGGGGCCGTTGATTCCGCCACGACCTTGAATGCGCCAGGGGTAGCTTCGGTGCAGAGTTCCCTTAGCCTCCCGATACCTTTTTGAGCGTCAAGGTTGGCGCGCATCGCGCTAATGTCCTCCAGGCTGTGCCAAGGGCCGAAAGAGTAGAAGAGGCCCGTGTCTGCGATGCTCTGGATGAGGGTCCCTTGGCCTGCTGGTGGACGAGGCCACCGGGCAAATACATCGCCCAATGCCTTCCACGCCTGCACGAACGTGGCCTCCTGGCCTGGCCCGACCCGCCACACGCCTAACGTGTAGATACCCTCCGGCATGGGTTCCTCCTTGAGATATCCTACTGAGTCTTGTGCAGCAAACCTTGATCCACTTCCAGATAATCAATCCGTTGACCATGACGCCAGGCCGAGGCGGCGTGAACCAGCCCCCATGATGGCAAGGCCGTCTTCGGACTCGACCAGCAGCTCTTTCATGGCGCGCTGAAGCAGGCGGTCCTTCTCGGTGCCCGGCTGGACGTAGAGGCGGAAGCGCAGGTCGCGCAGGGCGTTGTCCCGGTCGTCGTAGTGCGGCGGCGGCACGCTTTCCAGCATCTCCAGGTCGGGATAGATGCCCATCTCCCAGAGGACCGCCATCAGTTCCTTGAGGGCGGGGAGCACGGCGCGCTGTTCGCGGTGGACGCGCTCCCAGAAGGGCGGGAGGTGGGACTGCGGGCCTTCCATGAACATCGGGAGAAGGACACGCTTCTTGGCGTGGGCCGCCAGCTTGCGGACGAAGGCGTCCACGTCCTCGACGGTGTAGAGGACGTGGGAGCAAAGGACGGCGTCGGCGGGCTTGACGGTGGCCGCCTCCCACGTCGAGGCAACGACGGTGACATTGCGGATGCCTTCTTTGCCCGCGCCGATGCGCAGCTCCTCCATCATGGACTCGGACGGCTCCACGACGGTGACACGGCGGCAGCGCAACGCTAGGGCCAGGGCGAGGCGGCCGGCGCCGCCGCCCACGTCGAGCAGGGTGGAGCCGGGCTGCAGCTCGCGGGCGAGCCGCTCGACCAGAGGGTCGTCGGTGCGGCGCGGGTCGGCGCGGAAGGCAGGGGCCAAGGGCTTCCAGAAGTCGTCTTGGGGCGGCATATCGGCCTGGGCGGCCTCCGACTGGGCATGGTGACGGGACACTCGCTCCTTCCACGCTTGGAGGGCAGGGTTGGGCGAAGCCTGCTTGACGTGACCTGTTTTGTTCACGGGATTATCATTTCACCTCGTATCGCATTCACACCGTCCACACATTTATAGCTGAAAATGGGTGTAATCACCATTGCGGTCTAGACTGCGGCACGGACGGCTGGTCCGGATACGGGCATAGGCATTAGGGCACTAGGAGGTAAGAGCGATGTTCACAAAAGTGCTGGTCCCGCTGGATGGGACGGAGGTGTCTGCGAACATCCTGCCGTACGTGTCGCGGCTGGCGAAGGGGCTGAACATGCCCGTCGTGCTGCTGACGGTCATCAACCCGGAGACGCTGGAGCAGCTGCCGCAGATGGGCGCCCGCGCGCCGATGGCGGAGACGCTCGCGGGCATCGGCAGGCAGCCGTCGAGAACAGGGGGCACCGTCACCGCGCGGACTGGGGTTGAGGGGCCGTACGCCTCCCAGGTCTTCGAGCGGGCGGAGTTCGAGGTGAAGCGCGCCCTGGGCGATGCGGCATCGAAGCTCAAGGCCGACGGGGTCGCGGCCGAGGTGGCCGTCACCCTTGGCAACGCCGCCGGGCAGATCATGGGCATGACGGCCAGGCACAAGTGCGACCTCGTCGCGATGTCCACGCACGGGCGGAACGCGCTGGCCCGCGGGATGCTGGGCAGCGTGACCGACAAGGTCATCCGTAGCTCGCCGGTGCCTGTCCTGGCCATCGCGCCCGAGCGCGCGGCGAAGTATGCGGACAAGGGCCAGCCGATGACCAGGGTCATGGCGCCGCTGGACGGGTCGCCCTTCGCCGAGACGGCGCTGTCCTACGTCAAGCTATTGGCGAAGCGGCTCGGCATGGGGGTCACGCTGGTGCGGGTGATGGACATTGGCGGGTTGTACACTGGGTTCTGGGACGATGCGCGGTTCTACGAGATCGGGATACAGCTCAGGAAAGAGGCCGAGGAGTACCTGAAGGGCCAGTCCCAGAAGCTCACCGCCGAGGGATTGAAGGTGCAGTGGAAGGTGCTGAGCGGGAACCCCGGCTTCAGCCTGGTAGACCTGGCGCGTACGGAGCCGCAGGACTTGGTGGTGCTCACGACGCACGCGCGGGTCGGCCTGAGCCGGCTTATCCTGGGCAGCGTGACCGAGGCGTTGGTGCGGTCGTCGGGCGACCCTGTGCTGGTGGTCCCGTCGAAGGAAGAGGAGAAGTAAGTCGCTCCCCCCAAGAGTGCCAGACCCGCTCTTCCCTTCGACAGGCCAGGGCGAGCGGGTTTGGCGTTTCTGCGGAACTCTACACCGTCTTGCCCCGGCGGAGGGCACGCCCCGCGAGGACGCCTGTGTGCTTGCCGTGGTCCACGACGACCTTGCCGTTGACGATGACGTAGTCTATGCCCGTGGACGGTTGGTGGGGCTTATAGCGGGTGGAATGGGCCTCGATGTGCTCGACGTCGAAGACGACGATGTCGGCCTTCATGCCGTCCTTCAGGAGGCCGCGGTCGGGGATGCCGAGGCGCTGGGCGGGATAGGAAGTCATCTTGCGGATGGCCTCGGGCAGCGACATCTTGCGCTCGCGGCGGACGTGGCGGGCCAGGATGATGGGGAAGGTGCCGTACATCATCGGGTTGGGGAAGTCGCCTAGCAACAGCGCGTCGCTGCCGACCATCTGGAGCGGATGGACGACGAAGTCGGGCAGCGACTCCGGGTCGAGGTTGTCCACAGTCCATGAGATGCGCAGGTCTTCCTCGACGAGCAGGTCGCAGATGGTGTCCGCGATGCTCTGTTTCCGCATCTCGGCGATGTCGGCGACCGAGCGGCCCTCGTACTTCTTGTTCTTGGCGCGCTTGAAGTACATGAGCCAGAGGCGGTCCCACTCGAAGCGGTTGTCTATCTCGTTGTTGATCCGCTTGCGCGTTTCGGGCGACGTGAGCCGCTCGATAAGCTTTTTGGGGCCGCCCTCCTGTGCCCAGTGGGGCAGGAAGACGATGAGCCGGGTGGCGCCGTACTGGTAGGGGAAGCAGTCGAAGGTCACGTCCATGCCCTCGTCGCGCGACGACTCGACCAGGTCGAGGTGGGCCTGGGAGCTCTTGAGTTTCCAGTTGCCCAGCAGGTGGGTGATGTGGATGGGCGAGCCGCTGCGCTTGCCGATGTCGATGGCCTCGCGGAAGGGGTCGAGGTGCTGGTCGCCGAGAAGGTAGCGGACGTGGGTGTGGTAGAAGCCGCCCAGTTTGGTAAGCTCCTTGGACAGCTCAACCAGTTCGGCGGTGTCGGCGTAGGCGCCGGGTGGGTAGTCGAGGCCCGTGGACATGCCGACGGCGCCCTCCTCCATCGCCTCGCGGAGCAGCGCCTTCTGGGTGTCCATCTGCTTGCGGGTGGGCTTTCGGTTGTCCCAACCCATAGCGTTGATGCGGATGGGTGAGTTGCCGACGATATAGGCCATGTTGACGGCAATCTTCCGGTCGTAGGTGTCCATGTACTCGGCGACAGTCGACCAGGAGGCCTCGATATCAGGCCAGCCCTCCAGGCCGGAGTTCATCTGGATGAACCAGTCCAGGTCCTGCTGCTTGCGGAAGGGCGCGTAGGAGTTGCCGTCTATGCCGTAAAGCTCGGTGGTGACGCCCTGGTGGACCTTGGCGTAGTGGAGCGGGTCGGCCAGGATCATGAGCGCCGAGTGGGCGTGGACGTCGATGAAGCCGGGGCAGACCACGCGGCCTGTGGCGTCCAGGACGCGCCGAGCCTTGAGGCCGGAGACATCGCCCCTGTGGATGGAGACAGTGTCGCCCTCGACGCCTACGGCGGCGTGGATGCCGGGATTGGCCGCGCCATCGAGAACCATTCCGCCTTTGATGAGTAAATCCAACATCGGACTCCTCCTCGTCACTTAATGTCTCAATCTCCGAATTGTGAGATGTCCACGGCCCCGTGCCTGCTTGGGCATGATCCCCTTCTCCACAACGACCCGCCAGACCTGCGAGTCATTCGGAACAATGGGCTCCAATACTCGCATGGCCTTGGTCTTGGTTCCTCCAACACGCCCTTGTAGTGCGTCCAGGCAATCCTTCAACCGATTGTCCACGTCGTGGATTTCGGCGGACCGCTCGTCGGTGAAGTACAGCCGGAGAGTCACTTCAAGCTTGTCATCATCCCGGTACTTGACGGACGTAGTGTTCTGAACCTCTACCACGGCTCGGTGAATCGCCTCGCGCAACTTGTTACGGGGATTGCTGTACTCAGGGATTCGGATTTCGAGTTTCAGTGGCCGCTTCGGCATGGTGCATCCTCTGTCTCGACATACTAGCCCTTCACCCTCGAACCCACCTTGTCCATGAACTGCTCGGCGCTGGCGATGAGGGCCTTCACGCTGTTGCCTGGGTAGAGGAAAAAGACGTTGTCCACGCCGGCGTCTTGGAAGGCCCTGATGTCGCCGGCGACCTGGGCGGGTGTGCCGGTGAAGTTCTTGCGCTTGCCGCCCTGCCGGATCGCAACATGCTTGGGGTCGTACATCCCCGCGTGGTAGGTCACCTGGAAGCCCTTGAGGCTACGGCCCACGGCCTTGGCGTGCTTACGCAGCTCCGTGAGGCACTCGCGCATCCTCGTGGGAGTCGTGATGGGGTAGGTCTGGTCGTAGCTGATCGGGTACCAGCCGTTGCCGAGCGTGGCGGCGCGGCGGATGGCGTAGGGGCTTTCGCCGCCGATCCAGATGGGCGGGTGCGGCTTCTGGACGGGCTTGGGCTCGAAGGCGATGTCGGAGAAGCGGACGTGCCTGCCCTTGAAGGAGGGCTTCTTGTCCGTCCACAGCTCCACGAAGGCGCGCAGGTACTCGTCGGTGACGGTGCCGCGCTGCTCGAAGGGCGGAGCGCCCACCGCTTCGAACTCCTCCTTCATCCAGCCGACGCCTGCGCCCAGGACGAGGCGGCCGTTGGAGAGGACGTCTATCGTGGCGAGGCTCTTGGCGGTGAAGACGGCGTCGCGGTAGGGGATGACGGTGACGGAAGTGAGCAGCTTGATGCGGCGGGTGTGTGCTGCGAGGAAGGTGAGAAGGGTGAGCTGCTCCAGGTAGTTGTCGGCGCCGGGGAGCTTGCGCTTGGCGTTGTACGGGTAGGGCGAGCGGATGGTCTTGGGGACGACGATGTGGTCGCTGACGTAGAGGTAGCCAAAGCCCATCGCCTCGCCCGCGCGGGCCAGCTCCGCCGCCGAGTCGGGGTTGGCCATCGGCCCTTGCGCCGGTATGTCGAAGCCGAACTGCACCGCTACTTCTCCAGGATGCCCTTAAGCGTTACCAGTTCTTTGGTGATCCGCTTGCGCATCATCATGCGGACCAGCGGCCACATGAGGATGAATATAAGCGTGGTCATGAAGCTGTCGGAGCCGGCGTAGATGGTGTTGATGCAGCGCGTCCCCTTGCCGGCCTCCTGGAGCTCGAACCATCCCTGGAAGGGGAAGGGTCCCTTCGTGGACTTCATGCTCATGCGGAACGGGGCGGCGACTTCTGTGACGACGTACTCGTAGTCGTAGGTCTTACCCTGATAGGTGTACTTGCTGCTGAACGCCGTGCCGGCCGCGAGAGGTCCCTGCGACGCCAGCTTCACGTCTGAGACGCCATCCACCCACTTCTCCATCGTCCGCAGGTCGGCGATGTAAGCCCAGACCTCTTTGAGCGGCTTGTTGATTTCGATGGTCGCAGACGCTTTCATTTCGGTCTCCTTGTCCAAGATGACGGCGCCCATTGTACTACTGACCTTTGGCCGTGGCATGGAGGCGCCTCAAAAGTCAGATGCAAGCCTTCTTGCACTGTCATTCCGGGATGACATGCCTGGGGTATTCTGACATCTTGAAGCGGGGCCTCTTGGCACGGGCCTGCTTCTTAAGCCATCTCCTGTGCCAGCCGCCTGATTCCCTCTACCGGATCGCCTCCCAAGTCCAAACTAACGACGCGATGCCCACGTTCCTGCAGAGCCTGGGCGTCGCCGCGGGCTTGGGCTTCGGCGAGGACGCGGAACCCGTACGGCTCGCCTGGGATAGGGATGTCTTCGCCCCAGCCGCCGGTTAGGACGAGGTGGAGTCCCTTGTTGGGGCCACCTTTGTGGAGCTGGCCGGTGGAGTGGAGGTAGCGCGGGCCGTACTCGGCGGTCGTGGCGATGCGGAGCTTGCGGGCGACGGCTGCGCGGAGGCTGGCCATCGCCTGGTCGCAGGCGGGCGATTCGGGGAGGCAAGCGAGGAGGGCGAGGTAGTCGCCGGGCCGCGCTGAGGCCAGGAGCGTGGGCAGGGAACCGGCGGGGACGGTGGGCAAGCGGCCTGTCTCTGTGTAGGCCTTGAGCAGGGCCTTGGTACGCGACTTGGCCGATTCGACGTCGGGCTGGTCGAAGGGCTGAACCCCGAGGACGGTGCCCGCGATGGCGGAAGCGAACTCCCATCGGTAGAACTCGGCGCCGAGGTCGCGGGGCAGGTCGCACTTCAGGGTGAGAACAGGGTGGCCGCTGGAGCGGAGGCGCTCGGCAAGGGCGTCCACATCTTGGGCGGCAGCAGTACCTTTGAGGTGGACGAAGGCGCGGTCGCCGCCGTACTGGGACGGGTCGAGGAGCGGCTCGCCGATGATGGGGACGATGCCCTTGCCGTCCTTACCCAGGCCCTCGGCGAGGAGCTGCTCGATAATGGGTATGAACGGCACGGCATCTGGAGATGCGAGCACGGTGAGCTTGTCGCGGCCCTGCTGTGCAAGCGTTGCGATGGCCGCGCCGAGGATAGCACCTGGGTTGGACGCAGCCGCGACTCCCGGGCCGCAGGCCTCGGCCATGCGGATAGCCCCATCCAACACGGCGCGGACGTCCGCGCCCGCCAGCGCCGCGGGCACGAGGCCGAAGTAGGTGAGGATGGAGTAGCGTCCGCCCACGTCGGACGGGTTCAGGAACACATAGCGGAACCGCTTTTCTCGGGCCTGCTCGGCAAGGGGCGTGCCCTCGTCCGTGATGGCGATGAAGTGGCCGCCAGCGGCCTGGCCGGAGCTGGTGGACTCCACCGAGGCCCAGAAATGCTTGAGAAGCGAGGCGGTCTCCAGGGTGTCCCCGGACTTGGATGCGGCGATGAAGAGCGTACGGGATGGGTCTATGGCGTCGGTGATGCGCCGTACCGTCGGCGGCAGGGTGGAGTCGAGGACGAGCAGGCTGGGAGAGCCGGGTGCAGGGCCGATGGCTTGGGCGATGGCCCTGGCTCCGAATACGCTGCCGCCCATGCCGAGAAGGACGACGTGGCGGAGGCTACTGTCGCGCACCTCGCGGACCAGCAGTTCGAGTTGGCCGACGCGGCGGCGCATCTCGACCGGCGCGGTGAGCCAGCCGAGGCGGTCGGCTAGCTCCGTTGGGTCTGGCTTCCAGACGGTGTGGTCGCCGCGCCAGATACGGGCGGCCACCTTGTCACCTTCGAGCCTGCGAAGAGCCGCGTCAACTTGCGACGAGACGTTGCCAAGGCTATCCACGGCTTGCCATGGAGAGGCCGATGCTAACCTCGCAGGAAGTCGGCGACGAGCTTGCTGACCTGCTGCCGCTGCTCAAGCTGGGGCACGTGCGCGGCCTTGTCTATCATCGCTATCTGGGACTTCTTGAGGCGGCTGGCGAACTCCTGGGCGTAGATGGGCGGCACCAGCCTATCGTGCTTTCCCCAGACGATGAGGGCAGGGGCGGTGATGCGGTGCATTCGACGGTTCAGGCCTTTGTCTGGGATGGGCCAGACGAAAGTGCCGGTGGTGGCTAGCGCCCAGGTCATCTTGATGATGGCGTCGTGCTTGGCATCGGTCTCGGTGGGCAAGGCGGTCATCTGCTTGGCCAACGGGCCTTCCGGCTCGTAGAAGACGAGCTTGTAGAGGTTCTCCGGCTTCATGCCCATCCAGTCTTGCACGGGATGGTCGTCCCGCCAGAGGCCGATGGGGCAGAGAAGGACGAGCTTGCTGACGCGGTCGGGATTCGTGGCGGCCAACTCGGCGGCCACCATGCCGCCGAAGGAGTGGCCGACGACGGCGGGGGAGCGCAGGCCGAGCTTGTCGAACAGCTCGTAGTAGTAGAGCACGAGGTCCCATAGGCCGCGGAGCTGGCGGACCGCGTCGGGGTCGCCGGCGGTGCCTGGATGGTAGGGCGCGTACACCGTGAACTTGGCGGCCAGGTCGTCGAGGAAGGGGTCCCAGGTCAGGCCGCCCGCGCCATGGAGGAAGACGACCGGCGGGCCGCTGCCGGCCAAGGCGACGTGGGTCTCGATCAAGTCGTTGAAGGCTTTAACCTTCAGCTCTTTCTGCGTAACGGTTGTGGCCATGCGTCCGCTCCTTCTCGTGTCTCTCCGGGGCTATCGCTTCGCTGCTACCGCAGGCTGCTTGAGCAGCTTCTTGGGCCACCAGTGGTTCTCCCAGCCCTCGTCGTCCCAGATGTCGTGGACCTTTGGGAGCACCTCTTTGGCGAAAAGGTTGATGTTCTTCTTGGTCAGCTCGTGGGACATGGAGCCGATGTGCAGCAGCACCATGAGGTTGCCGATGCGCAGCTTGCGGGTGGCCTCCTCGAGTTGGTCGGCCACAGACTGCGGGCTGCCGCCGATGACGAACTGGTTGTCCACGTAGTCCTTGTACTTCCAGTTCTTCCGCTCCTCGGCCAGCTTGTTGATGGCATCCAGCGTCGTCTTGGTGCTGCGGACGAGGCTCTTGTAGTCGATGTGGCCCGGGGCGAAGAAGAACCACGGGGCGATGTGGAGGGACTTGTCGTAGAAGTACTTGATGTGCTCGGCGTATTCCCGCTCGGCGCTGGCGTCGGTCTCAGAGACGACGACGAGCTGGAGGAAGCCGGTGCGGTAGGGGTTCCTGTCCTTGCCGAGCTGGTCCATACGCTCCCAAAAGCCGTCGAGGACCTTCTTAGCGAGGTTGTTGCCGAAGTAGCTCAGATAGCAGTAGCAGTAGTCGTGCTTGGCGGTGAAGTCCCAGGTGCTGAGGCTGCCGCTGCCTGGCACCCACACAGGCGGGTGCGGAGTCTGGATCGGCTTGGGCCAGGTGTTGACGTAGCGCAGCTGGGAGTACTTGCCGTTGAAGGAGAAGACGTCCTTGCGGGTCCATGCCTGGATGATAAGGTCGTGGGCCTCGCGGAACCGCTCGCGCTGTTCAAGGGGCGGGATGCCGAAGCAGAAGTTGATGTCCGGCGAGGAGCCGAGGGGCATGCCGGCGACCAGGCGGCCGCCGCTGATGCAGTCCAGCATCGCATACTCTTCGGCGACGCGCTGTGGCGGGTTGGTTGCGGGGAGGGTGGAGCCCATCTGAACGAGGGCGGCATTCTTCGTCTGGCGGGCGAGGACGGAGCCCATGAGGTTGGGAGACGGCATGAAGCCATAGGCGTTCTGATGGTGCTCGTTGACGCAGACGCCGTCCATGCCCATCTGGTCGGCGTATACGAGTTCGTCGAGCGTCCAGTTGTAGTACTGGCCCACCCGCCCGGCGTCCGCCAGTTCCGACCAGGGGAGGTCAACCCAGACCGAGTCGTACTTCTTCTCGAAGTCGGCGGGCAACTCACGGTGGGGCATCAAGTGGAACATCGAAATCTTCATCGGGTGCCTCCTTACTTTGCCTCTACTATGCCGCCAACGGCCTTGCGCTATGCCTTCGGTATCACGGGCAATAGGATGTGGGAGGGATGTGCGCGGTCATGGTACACCGTTTGGTTGGCGGTGCGCATCTCTGTCTCGTGACCGAACCTACCGCCGGTGTTGAGGTTGCGGTCGAAGCGGGGGAAGTTGCTGCTGGTGATTTCGACCCGGACCCTGTGGCCCTTCTGGAAGATGTTGCTGGTCGGCCATAGGTCTATGGTGAACTCGTAGGCCTGTCCTGGCGTGAGGAGTCTCTGTTTCGCGGTTGACTCGCGGTATCGGCCACGGATGATGCCGTCGCAGAGGTTGCGGGCATAGCCGTCGGGGTGGACGTCCACGAGCTTGGCGGTGAAGTCGGTGTCGCGGCAGTCGGTGGCGGCATGGAGCTTCACCACGACGGGGCCGGTGACCTCCATGTCCGAGGCCATCGGGTCGGAGGTGTACACGAGCACGTCGTTCCGGTGCTCGACGGAGCGCTGGTCGTAGGCGCCCCAGGCGACGATTTCGGGGTTGCAGCAGTTGCAGCCGCCTCGGGTCGGCACCGGGAAGGCGGGGTTGTAGGAGAACTTGTCGGGATGCTCCTGGCTGGGGGGTTTGATGGAGAGTGTGCCATCGCCCAGCAGAGAGTTAGCCGAGCCTTCGCTATGGAGGTAGTAGGGCGTGAACTTGGTACGGGCAAGGGGCCATTCACTCTCGTCACGCCATTCGTTCGTACCCATGACGAAAATGCGTAGTGGGGGCTCGTTGTCCACACCGTTCTTGACGCCTTTGAGCCATCGGTCCATCCAGCGCAGCTCCCACTGCATGAAGTCCACCATCGAGGCCTTGCCGAAGTCCACTTCCCCTGCGACGGTCATCGGGTTGACGCAGGCGGTATGGACCCATGGGCCGATGAGGAGTTTCTGGTTTCGCCGGGCTGCGGGAGTGCCGCCGCGCTTCTTAATGCCGTTGAGGAACTCGAAGAACCCGGCGGCGTAGAGGTCGTACCAACCGCCGATCTGGAAGGCGGGAACCTTGATGTCCTCAAACCGCTCCTCGATGGCCAAGCTTTTCCAGTAGCCGTCGTAGTCGGGGTGGTCCAGCCAGTCGTTGAACTGCGGCGCCGACTTGCCCGCGATCTTGGTAAGGTCCTTGAGCGGTAGGGTGGAGAAGAGCTGCTGCCATTGGTAACCGTCTATGCGCTGCATGGTCCGGCCCGTGGTGCGGAAGGACCAGGTGGCGTTGACGCCGAGGCCGAACGCGCCACCCTGGTAGTGGGGCGATTCGTGGAGTTGGTGGCCCATGACCCTGGGGACGATGGTCTTGAGATAGCGGCTGCCCATGACAGCGGCCTGCCATTGGACGTAGCCGACGTAGGAAGCGCCTGCCATGCCGACGTTGCCGTCGCACCAGGGCTGTTTGCCTATCCACTCGATGGTGTCATGGCCGTCGTTGAACTCACTCGTCCAGGGGTAGAACTCGCCCTGGGAGTCGTAGCGGCCTCGCACGTCCTCGGCGACCGCGACGTAGCCGTGCTGCGCGTAGAAGATGCAGCTTTCGACGATCCAGTCCATGAGGTTGTCGTAGGGGGTGCGGTACAGGATGACGGGGAGTGGGCCGGACTGGCCACGAGGAGCGTAGATGTCGGCGGAGAGCAGGACCCCGTCGCGCATGGGCACCTTGACGTCGTAGCGGACATCAACGCCTGCGGGCCGGAACACGTCAGCGGCCATCGTGCCTCCTCGTGCGAAGGGTCGAAAGTTGGCGGGATTATAACAGGGCAGGGCGAGAACCTGCACCCATATGAATCGCCCAGACGTCGGGTTGGCCTGTCAGGGAGAGAGCGGCCTGTTTCCAAGTGAGGTTGTACCAGGGCTAAGCGATCCTGGGCTGGCACAAGAGGGTAGCGAGCATGTATATTTAGCGGGAAACCTCGGCTAAGAGCACGGAGGGTTTGATTATGGACCTGCAAGGCATTTTCCAGCGTGGAGGCATGCTTCGGATGGCATTGGCCTTGCTCGCCGGCTTGGCGTCTGTTGCATATCTGGCCGCCTGTGGCGGGTCGCCTGCCGGATCGCAGTCCGGCGCGGAGCCGACCCAGCAGGCGTCGCAAGACCAGTCGGCGCGGCCCACCGCTACCACGGAGCGCGCACAGGCTCCGAGTGGGTCTCCCGGCACCTTCACGAAGGTGGGCGACCTGAAAGAGAGCCGCTCGGCACATACCGCGGTCGTGCTTCAGGACGGCAAGGTCTTCACGGCAGGCGGCAGGGGCGTGGCCTTCAACTTCGGGACAGGCAGGGTGCAGTCGGCGGAGTTCTACGACCCGGCGACAGGGGAGTGGACGCTCACCGACGAGATGAGCCGGGAGCGGAACTCCATCGCGCTGGCGGTGCTGCCGGATGGCAAGGTGCTGGTGGCGGGCGGCAGCGGCGGCGGCAGCGCGCAGTATGCGACGAATTCCGCCGAGGTGTGGGACCCGGCCACGGGGCGTTGGACTCCGACGGGCGACACGACCGTGCCCCGCGAAGAGGCGGCGACGGTGGTACTTAAGGATGGGCGGGTCCTGGTCATCGGCGGCATTGACGACACGTTTATCCCCCTGAAGTCGGTGGAGACCTACGACGTAGCCACGGGCAAGTGGACGCCGGTCGCCTCGATGGAGACCGCTCGCAACAACCACACGGCGACGCTGCTGCAGGACGGACGCGTGCTCGTGGTCGGCGGCGGGAAGCTGGACGGGCCGTGGACCAGCTCGGCAGAGGTGTACGACCCGGCCGCTGATACGTGGTCTTCGGCTGGGACGATGCCCAAGGGGCGCTCGTTCCACACGGCGACGTTGCTCAAGGACGGGCGCGTGCTCGTAGTAGGGGGCAAGGGCAAGCTCAGGACGGCGGAGGTCTGGGACCCCGCGACCAATACCTGGACGCCCGCTGGTGTGACACAGCAGCCGCGCTCCGAGCATGGGGCCGGGCTGTTGTCGGACGGCAGAGTCATCGTCATCGGCGGCATCGGCGGGCTCGCCTCGACGGAGATCTACGACCCGGCGACGAACTCGTGGTCGGGCGGCGCGAATATGGAAGGGCCACGATACCGATTCGGGACGGCGACGCTACAAGACGGACGCACCCTGGTGTTCGGCGGCACGGGCAAAGAGGGCGTACTTGCCACGACCGAGGTCTATTCCCCGTAGTGAGGGGGTATGAGCGGCATCGAGCGGTACGGTTGCTAGCTGTTCCTTGGTCTGGGCGATTACCACCGGCCAGAGCGGCTGCGGCCCAGCTGGACGAGCACATGGGGCCTTGAGGAGTGGCAGTGGCGGCTGGACAGGCTGAAGCGGCTGGGCGCTAACACGCTGTTTGTCTTCATGATGGGCAAGGAGCTCCCGTACCCCAGCAAGGCATGCCCTGACTGTGTGGAGAGGCGCCACCCCAACGTTCGGGAAGAGTTCTTTCAGGTGGAGGATGCCTTGCAGCCATAGCTTGATTGACAAGGCTGCGGGCCGAACAGGATATAATGGTATTTCTACGCTGCGCGAAGGGAACGGAGTCTAAGGGATGGCTGTAGTCCACGAAGGCATTTTGAAGGAGATGGTTCACGTCACCAAGCCCTTCGAAAAGAAGCACATCGAAGGTTTGTTCTCCAGCGGGGACATGCTGATGCAGTCCATCTCCCACGCGCTCATTACCGGCGACCAGCACTCCGTGGGTCAGATGACCAAAGAGGCGTTGGACAAAGGGTATACCGCCAACACCATCCTCGACGATGGGCTTATCGCTGGGATGGCCATTGTGGGCATCAAGTTCCGCGACAACATCATCTTCGTGCCGGAAGTGCTGGTGGCCGCGCGGGCGATGAAGGCCGGCATGGCGCACATTGAGCCCATCCTGTCGGCTTCTGGTGTCCCGCCTGCAGGCACGGTCATCATGGGCACCGTGAAGGGCGACCTGCACGACATCGGAAAGAACCTATGCATAATGATGCTCCGCGGCGCGGGGTTCATCGTCCACGACCTTGGAGTGGACACCAAGCCGGAGCAGTTCATCGAGGCGGTGGAGAAGCACAAGGCCCAGGTGGTCGGGATGTCGGCGCTGCTGACGACCACGATGCCGAACATGGGCAAGACGATACGGGCGTTCGAGGAGGCAGGGCTGCGCGAGCGAGTGAAGATGATGGTGGGCGGGGCATCGGTGACCCAAGAGTTCGCGGAGGACATGGGCGCCGACGGCTATGGCAAGGATGCCATCGCTTGCGTGGACTTGGCCAAGAAGTTCCTCGGAGTGGGCGACAAAGAGGCGCAGCCGGCCGGCTCGCGCTAGGCCTGCCCTGAGCCTGTCGAACGGGGGGGTAGCCCCTTGCGGTTCCTTCAGAGGTGGCCCAATTTCCTCGAACTGGTCTATCGGGCCACGTACTTTTCCCTTCGGCCCTTCCGCCGCTGGCTGAAGCCAGGCGGCCTCATGGAGCGGCTCTTCGTCCGGGTCGAGCGGCTGAGCAAGGGCCTCATCTTCGACTGCCGGATGTGCGGGCAGTGCATCCTCCATAGCACGGGGATGACCTGTCCTATGACTTGCCCCAAGAACCTGCGCAACGGGCCGTGCGGCGGCGTTCGGCCCGACGGCCACTGCGAGGTCGTGCCCGCGATGCCCTGCGTGTGGATGCAGGCGTGGGAGCGGTCAAAGCAGATGTCGATGTATGGGAAGGCTATCCTCCAGGTGCAGCCACCGCTGAACCGCAGCTTGCAGGGCACGTCGGCCTGGGTCAATGACCTGAACGGCGTGGCCCAGAAGACGCCGGCGGGCTGGGAGCAATGACATGCCCGTAAGCCCGATGAGGGGCGGGTCGCGGCTCGAGCGGGTGCTGCGGTCAGGGCGGTTCGCTGTGACGGCCGAACTGAACCCGCCAGACAGCGCCGACCCACAGTCGGTCTATGACCGTGCGCTAGTACTGTCGTCGGTCTGCGACGCCATCAACGCCACGGATGCGTCGGGGGCCAACGTCCACATGTCGAGCATGGGCGTCTGCGCGCTGCTAACGCGGGCTGGCTACGAGCCGGTGATGCAGATGTCGTGCCGCGACCGGAACCGCATCGCCATGCAAGGTGACCTGCTAGGCGCGGCGGCGATGGGTGTGAAGAACGTGCTGTGCCTGACGGGCGACGGAGTGCAGGCGGGCGACCAGCCGGAGGCAAGGCCGGTCTTCGACCTCGACTCCATCACCCTGCTGCGGACGCTACGCACCCTGCGGGACAAGGGGCGGTTCTTGAGCGGGAGGAAACTGGAGGAGCCGCCGAAGGTGTTTCTGGGCGCGGCGGAGAACCCATTCGCGCCGCCATACGACGTGCGGCCCAAGCGGTTGGGTAAGAAGGTCGAAGCGGGCGCGGACTTCATCCAGACCCAGTACTGCTTCGACGTGACGCGCCTGAAACAGTTCATGGCTGCAGCCTGCGACATGGGGCTGGATCAACAGGTGTTTGTCCTGGTGGGTGTCGGGCCGCTACGGTCCGCGAAGGCCGCCGAGTGGATGCGAGATAAGGTGCCGGGCGTGGTCATCCCAGATGTGGTGGTGGACCGGCTTAAGGGCGTGCCCAAGGAGCAGCAGGCGAAGGAAGGGAAGAGTATCTGCATCGAGATCATCCAGCAGGTGCAGGAGATACCGGGTGTCCGTGGGGTGCATGTGATGGCGTACCGACAGGAGGAGTTGGTGGCGGAGATCATCGAGGAGGCGGGCCTGCTGGCGCGACGTCAACGGGAGAGCATGGCGGCCCCAGATGTACCGCGAGTTGGAAGCGCTAGCCCCCGGCCCTAGCGTCGCGCGGCCTTTCCCGCGATACTAGACCTATGAGCCCCCTCATCCACGGCGCCAGCAAGCTCGAGCTGGTGGCTGGCAAAACCCTGTTCGATTACGCGGACGACCTGCGCGTCCGCGTGCCCACCTCCTGCAACCGCACCGGGACCTGCCACGAGTGCATCGTCGAGGTGCGCCGGGGCACGGAGGCGCTGTCGAAGCCGACAGAGGCAGAGAGGTTCCTGCGCGGGAACTACCGGCTGGCATGCCAGGTGGCAGTGGTGGACTCGGCGGCCGAGGTTGAGTTCGCCGTGCTGCGGCGCCAGCCGCGCATCCTGACCCACTCGGTACGGCGGAAGGCGCCGCTGGAGCCGACGGTGGCGCGGCGCGGTGACGGCGTTTATCGCGGCGACACGAGACTCGACCAGTACCGTGGGCGCGTCTTGGGGCTGGCGATAGACGCGGGCACGACGACGGTGGTGCTCAACCTAGCCGACTTGGAGACGGGTGAGCTGGTGTACACCGGCTCGTTCGAGAACCCGCAGCGGTTCGGCGGCAGCGACATCATGCACCGCATCGCCTACGACATGGGGCCGTTCCACGGCGAGCTGCGGAGCGTGATGCTGTCGTCCGTGAACTTCGAGATCGGCGATATGTGCCGCCGGATGGGCGTTCATCGGCGGATGATTTACGACGTCGTCGTGGTCGGCAATGCGACGATGCGGGACATCTTCTTCGGGCTGGACGTGTCCACTATCGGCGAGAAGCCGTACAAATCGGTCACGGAATTGGAGATGGAGCGCGGCCTGCGCGCCACGACGGCCCTGAACGTCAGCGCCAAGGAAACGGGTCTGCGGGTGTGTCCCGCCGCCAATGTGTACAGCCCGCCGCTCATCGGATGCCACGTGGGCGCCGACATCGCAGCGGACCTGCTGGCCGTGGGGATGGACGAGCAGGAAGAGGTCGTGATGCTGGTGGATGTGGGCACGAACACCGAGGTGGTCGTGGGGAACCGGCACCGGCTGATGGCGGCGTCGTGTCCGGCTGGGCCGGCCTTCGAGGGCGGTCATGTGACCTACGGGATGCCAGGGTACGACGGCGCGGTGGAGGCGGTGCGGCTCACGGACGGCAAGGTGGAGTACGAGACCATCGGTGGCAAGGCGCCGGAGGGCATCTGCGGCTCGGGGCTGGTGGATTTGCTGGCGGAACTTCGACGTACGGCCCGGATGGACGAACTGGGTGCCTTCGTCAATGGCGACAAGGAGTTCTCCTTCGTGCCGGAGCGGGGGATGTCGCTGTCGCGCGCGGATATCAGCGCGCTGGCGCAGGCCAAGTCGGCAAACTACTGCGGCCAGTACATCGTGCTGCGACGCTACGGGACGCCCGCCGAGGCGGTCAAACGGCTCTACCTCGCCGGTGGGTTCGCCAACTACATCAACGTGGACAACGCGATTGGCATCGGCTTCATCGCCAACATGCCGCAGGAGCGCATCGCGAAGGTCGGCAACGCCTCGCTGGAGGGCGCGACCATCATGTTGCTGTCGGGCAGGATGCGGCAGGTCGTTGAAGATTTGGTGCGGCGGGTAGAGCACGTGGAGCTGGAGACCACGCCCGACTTCTTCGACATCTTCGTCGAAGGGTGCCAGTTCAAGCCCATGCCCACGCTGTACCGCTAGGGTAGGGGCCTAGTCCTTCACCAACCGGCCGCCCCGGTCGTAGATGGCTTCAAGCTTGGGGCGGCCCTTGCTCAGGCCGGAGACGGTGGCCATGTTGGACGAGCGCGTGCTGAAGACCTGCGGCCGGAAGAAGTACACGGCGCTGTCGCCGGGGATGACTTTCTGGCCGCGTTCGGGCGACAGCCAGGTGTAGTAGTCCATTTTTACGTTGGGATCCTCGGCCTTGACTCGGTTCTCCATGATGGAGTCCGGGTTCGAGCCCACGAAGGCCTCGTGGATAGCCATTTCGGCGAAGGCCACGTCAGGGGCGAAGCCGCCGCCGAGCACGCAGGCGATTTCACCGGCGTAGTGGGAGACCTCGGAGACGTACACGACCGAAGGGACGCCCTCGTCGGGGCCGAAGAGCTGCTGCATCGCCATGCCCCAGAGGGCGCTGCCGGGCTCGGCGTCGGTGCCGCCGTGCTGCTTGACCACCTCCATGGACTTGCAGGACGAGGTGCCCGGGCAGTTTATGTGCTTGATTTCGATGCCCAACTCGTCATGAAGCCGTTGGGCGGCGGCCACGATAGTCTTGATGTTGGGGGCCGGCCCAAGCGAACAAGTCTCGTTGTCGTAGAGGACGCAGGGGAAGCCGGAGACACCGGCAATGCGGACGTTGGGCAGGTCCATCGCCCGCTTGGCGACGTCCATCATCTTTGCAATGGGGATGCCACCTTCCTGGGCGATGTAGGCCTTGTCGTTGGGGCCGATGGTTTTCAGCAGGATGTCCTGCTGTGCTCCAAGCCTTCGGGCGCCCTCGGAGACGAACTTCGCGCGCTCGTAGTCATAGACCGTCCAGATATCGGGCTTCATCTTGAGGACATTCTCAGTGGAGTGGCGTGGGATCTGAGAGAGGTGTCCGACATGGCCAATCTTGAAGCCTTTCTCATGGAGCATGTTGGCACACTGGATGTCCACGGCGACGGCCTTGTCTATGCCTTCCTGGGCGATGACCTTGAGCATGGAAGGGTTGCGGTTGATCTGCTTGGTCATCACATACAGGCGTAGGCCGAGCCGGTCGCCGCAAGCCTTGATCTTGCGAGCGTTCTGGCGGACGCCGTCGAGGTCCACCACGTAAGTATCGGGCGGGATGGCGCCGCCCTGATGGAGCTCGGCTGCAGCCTTGACGAGCTTGGGGTTCTGCTGAGAGATGATGTCCAGCATAGCGGTCTGGACGCTGCGCCCTGTTGGGCGTACAGCTTTCTTGGACGTTCCGGCGTAGATGTCCCTGGGCATGGTCACAACACTCCTGAGGGTGGTCTTGAATCGCCTAGAGTAGCCCTGTGTCCTTATGTAATCTTTCTTTGAACCAACGGACGAGGCCTCGTTGGTGGAACCTCACTCTATCAAGTTCGTGAGAGTTTCGTAAGAACCCCTTCGATAGAGTGAGAACCGGGTGAGTTGGAGGGTGCCGGGCGTGGCACGCGTCCCAGAGCCCTTGGGTTCTCCCCGAGTCTCACACGGTTCGCAAGCGGAAGCGCGGATAGGCTGGGCCAGCCGTTCCTGGGCAGGTGGGCCTTTCCAAGGGACGTCACGAAACACCATCGGTGAGGTTAAAAGCTAAGTGCGGCAGCGGCTCGAGGTCAACCCTGGTGCGAAGGCAGTCAATGCAGCCCCGAAACCCGGTAGGCCTGTCCGGTCAGGCGCGGGCCACGGAGACGGCAAGACAACTTTGTACAAGGCGGACGAGGCCAGGATTGCGGACTGGGCATCGAGCATCGCGTTCACACACTGCCGGGAACAGTCGGATGGCAAGTGCCCTCATCTGGCGACTCGCTCCCAAGGAGCCAGTCATGCTCATACTCAACGCGACCTAGCCGAGGCGAGGAAACTGATGGCCTCGCTCTGGAGCCACGGCATCGAACCCACAGCCACGGAGTTGGGGAAGCTGTCAAAGCTGCTGCAGGCGTTCGGTTGGGCGCCCCCAACGCGAGTGAGGGCCTTCAGCATCCAGTTCTTTCGTAGCTTTCGCGCTTCCTCGGGGGAGGTTAAGTGCTGCTTGACCGACCGCATAAAGGGCGGCGATTTCGACGGCTGTCAGCTCTCTCGGCACCATGAACGGCCCGATGGGGCCGCCGGCAAGCGTGCCATCCAACAGATACGACGGCCCTGACCCGACGTCGCCAAGCTGTGGGTCAGTCCAACAGGGGCGCGGCGGGCTTGGCAGCTTGGGTGGCCGCGCCGCTTTTGGCGAAGCGGGCGGGCAGCAGCGGCGGCAGCCACGCAGCTTGGGCGCCGGTGAGCATCAGGTCGGCGGCAGCACGGCCCATGGCAGGCGACAGGAGGATGCCCTTGCGTCCAGCGCCGGTGGCGACGAATACGCCCTCTTTGCCCGGCACGGGGCCGACGATGGGGAGGCCATCGGCGGAGAGGGGACGCAGGCATGCGGTCTGGTGGACGATCTCGGCCTCCATCAGCGGCGGGAATATGGTGGCGAGGGTGGTGAGGATGCGGTCCCTGGCCTCGGGCGTGGGCCGCTCGTCGAAGCCCGCCTCCTCCTCGGTGGTGCCGGCCCACACCAGGCCGTCGGGCTTGGTGACGGCGTAGTTTCCGCGCCAGCCGAAGTAGGCGTTGAGGGGCTTGCCCTTGAGGCGCAGGCGGACGATCTGGCCCTTGAGGGGCCGCACGGGGATGTCCATGCCGAGCCACTTCCCGAAGGCGGACGTCCACGGCCCGGCCGCCAGGAGGAGTTTGTCGCAGGGGACAGCCTCGCGCCCCATCTCCACCGCAGCGATGCGCCCCTTGTCGAAGCGCAGGCCGGTGACCTCGCCGTGGCGGGCGGTGGCGCCCCCCTTCTCGGCGGCCTGGGCGAGGGCGAGGCAGTAGCGGTAGCTGTCCACCTCGGCGGCCCCCCCGATGCGCAGCGCGCCTAGCAGACCCGGCGCGAGGCGCGGCTCGGCCCGCAGCACGTCGCGCATGTCGAGCCATTCGGCGGGGAACCCCTCAGCTTTCAGCCAGGGCAGCAGGGCCATGAGGCGGGCGCGCTCATCGCCGTCGGCGGCCAGAGAGAGCACCTCGGCCTGGCGGTACTGGGTGTCCACGCCGGTTGCCTCGTGCAGCTCGCGGGCGAGCTGGGCGTGGAGACGCATCCCCTCTTGCGCGACGGGGTACACCGGGCCGGGGATGCCGTGGCCGCTGAAGGGGTTGAGGCCGCCAAAGGCGAAGCCGGAGGCGTGGGCGCCGATGGCGTCGCGCTCGATGATGAGCGGCTTGACGCCCTTCTTGGTCAGCTCGTAGGCAGCGGCGACGCCCGCTGCCCCGGCCCCGACGATGACGATATCTGGCATAGGGCTCCTCGCTACTAGGCTGATGCGGCAGCCCGTTCGAACTCGGACTTTAGCACATCCACCTTCGCTGGGTCGTCCTTCAGCAGCGCCCACTCCCAGACGTTGATGCCCGGGCTCGGCGGCTTCAAGGCTGCTTCGACGTGCCTGCGGAACGTCGCCGGGGCGATGGGTCCCTTGCGGAAGAAAGGGTTGACCTGGACGCAGGGTAGGACAGGGCGGCCTGCCGACCGGGCGTAGTCCACCGCGATGTCGTGTGTCCACTCCGGGCGGCGGCGCATCATGTGGAAGTAGCACATGGGGTGGAAGAAGTCCACCAGCGGGGCAAGCATCCCTATGTCTTGCCCGGCCACGACCCTGCGCGCTCCGTCGTACTCCTCGCTCGTCCACGGGACGCCGTGGATGGCGAGCCCGATGTTGGGCGCCACGGAACGTGCGGCCCCGGCGAGGCGGCTGACGGCGCGGGCGATGATGCCGCACCGCCACGCCGTCCACTCCTCGCGGCGAGATTCGAGCACCCAGGCAGCCTTCGCCCTGCGGTCGCGGGCCGCATGGGGAAAAGCGAAAGCGGGCAGGGCGCGCATGATGGCCAGGCAGTGGTCGCAGAAGCAGAACTTCTCGATGGCCTCCGGCGGATGGTCCGGCACGGTCTGCTCCCGCCGGACGTAGTAGCGGATGAAGTCGAGGCTGAGGCCGTCGGGCCGAAGGAACTCGATATCCAGATGGGTCTTCTCGATGCGGCGGTCCAGGTAGTCGTCGCGGGCGGGGCAGACGAGTTGGTAGAACTCCGAGTCGCGCCACCGGCTCACGCCACCGGCGGAGCCGAGGCTCAGCAGGGTAGGGTCGGCGGCCAGGGCCTTCGGGTCGCGAAAGACGGTGGCGATGAGGTAGAACTGGAGCCCCGCCCTGGCGCACGCCTCGCGGAAGGCCGGGAGCTTCGGGCCGTACTCGTCGCCGCAGAAGACCGTGGTGACTCCCAGTCCCCTCATGCGGGCCGGCATGGACCTGGGGTCGTCATCGGGTAGGTACACCTTCATCCCGAACATGAGCGGCGGCATGGCGCGATTGTGCATCAGGCGGTGCCTTTACGAGACCTTCACGCGCGCTGGCTGCCGTTTCACGTGGATCACACCCTGTCCGAGCTACAGTGGAGGCACGTCGTGACCGGACGGAAGGGGGGTGATATCTATGAGAGTCACCATAAGGCCAACGACGCCCTTAGGCGCGTGGTCGGTGGGGCTGCTCGGCGCGGCCGCGTTGCTGTTCGCGCTGGTCCAGGGCCTGGTGGCCTCTGGCCAAGAGGGAGGGGAAACATTCGCGGATAATCTGGCGCTGTCGGTCCCGATACTCCTCTTCTTCGTCTGCGGCATCCTCGCTCTTCTGACGGGGGTTGTCGGCATCATCCGCAGCAATGAGCAGTCAGTCTTCGTATTCCTGGCTGCCCTCATCGGGCTGGTAGTCCTGGTATTCCTGATTGGCGAGCTTGCTGTCTGGGAATAGGCGGTGCCATCAACGATGTGCTCCAGCGGGGTTGCGGCTGGTGCGAACCGCTACCGCTGCCGCGCAGGCCCCGCTGTGCCCTTGGGTATGATGTCCTTGTCGAAGATGTCCAGCGGCAACGAAAGCGTGACGCAGTAGTTGGGCACGTCCGTGATGCCGCTGATGCGCAACTCGATGGGCGCTACGCTCAGAATCGTGTAGGCTTGCTCCCCTGAGTAGCCGAACTTGGTCAGGTAGTCCACAGCCTGGAGCAGCGCCTCGCGGGCCGCCATGGTGCAGTTGTTGTAGTCCTGGTGCTTGCCGTGGAAGCAGAAGCCGGTGAACGTGAGGTAGCGGTTGCCGAACTGTGGCTCGATAGGCCCTGGCCGGAACATGGGCATGCGGATGTTGTGCTTCTTCGCCGCGCCCTTCAGCAGGCCGACTTTCAGCCATGTCACGCCGTCCATTTCGATGGCGTTCCAGGTGGCCTCGCCGTCGCCCTCGGCGAAGTGCACGTCGCCGACCGACAGCAGCGCCCCTGGGACGAAGACCGGGAAATAGACCACCGACCCGCTGGAGAGGTTCTTGGTGTTCACGTTCCCGCCGTTCTCTCGGGGCGGAACCGTGCGGGCCGCCTCCTTGGCCATCGCCCTGTGCGCCGCGCCACTGACGTTCCGCAGCACGGCGGTCTCCGGCACAGGCCCGTAGGCTTGTCCCTTCTTGGCCAGCGGGGCCTAGCGTTCGTTCCACAGCCGCAGCAGTTCGGGGGAGGGCGCAACGCCCATGACGCCGGGGTGGGGCAGGGCAGGGATGCGCACGCCGGGGATGTGCCTGGACTCGGCATAGACGTTGCCGCGCATGTACCAGACCGACTTGAACGCCTTGGGGAAGACGTCCTTGAGGATGCCACCGATCTCGGGGATGACGCAGGAGTAGCCGATGCCGCTCAGGGGCGAGACCTCCAGCAGGTCCACCACCAGCAGGTCGCCGGGCTCGGCCTCGCGCACCTTCACCGGGCCGGCCAGCAGGTGGACGCGGCTTAGGTCCATCGTCTTGATGTCGTCCACGCCGTCGTTGTCCATGAGCTGGTAGTCGTCGTAGCCGGGGGTCTCCAGGATCACCTGCTCGCCCGGCTCCAGCTCCACCAGCGGCGGGATATCGGGATGCCAGCGGTTGTGGCCCTTGTCTCACTGCTCGGCCAGGGGCTTGCCTACCTGGCAGCGCACCCGTTTCACCCCCATGTCCCGGTCCTCGAACCGCGATACGCCGTATTTGGCGAATCCTGTCTTCGGCATGGCGGCACCTCTCATTGAAATGTGGTCTGCGTTGGCGGGCTTTGCGGAAACAGCGCAACCGTAGGTTGATGTGCTGGGTTTGTCAAGGCTGGCTGCCAGCCTTGCGCTAGAGTGGGGGCTTGACCCAGCCGCCGAACTCTTTTTCGACCCAGGCCACCGCCGCCAGTGCGGCGTCCTCCCTCCACGGCTTCGCCGCCACCTGCACCCCGATGGGCAGGCCCTCATCCGAAGTCCCGCACCGCACGACGGCGCTGGGCCAGCCGGCGAGGTTGAACGCGAAGGCGAAGGCGGGGGTGTAGTCTGACTTGAGGGTGAAGTTGTGGAGAGGGGCGGGAACGCCGTGCGCCGGGCTCACGACGGCGTCGTAGGGCTCGATGTACGAGAGCATCGCGCCGCGGAACCGGTCTATGTCCACAAGCAGCGCCCCGGTCTCGGCCCGCGACATCTTGGCGGCCCGCTGGATGTTGAGGATCATCTGCGTGAACGGATGGGGCCTTCCTGACCCCGTCTCCCGGAGCACCTGCCGCAGGCCCGCGCCGCCGTCCAGGGTCAGCAGCCCGAACCAGAGCTCTCCGGCGCGTTCGAACCCCTGGGGCCGCCGGGTCTGCTCGACCTTGCAGCCCGCGCCGCCGAGGGCCTTGGCCGCGCTCTCGACGGCGGAGGCGATGTCTTTGCGCGTCGTAGAGAGGCCGTTGTCCGTGAAGTAGGCCACCCGAAGCCCGCGCAGCTTCACGCTGCGGTAGTCGCCGAGCGGCATCGGCACCACGTGGGCGTCGCGCCAGTCGGGGCCGGAGATGATGCTCAAGGCGAGGGCCAGGTCTTCCACGTGCCGCGCCATTGGACCGATCTGGGTCGGCAGGGTGAACGCGCCGTCGTAGCGCGGCCAGTGTCCAGTCATAGGGACGCGGCCCGAAGTGGGGTAGATGCCAGCGATGCCGCAGTTGTGGGCCGGTATCCGGACGCTCCCGCCTGCGTCGGAGCCCAATCCGAGCGGCGAGCCGCCCGCCGCGATGATGGCGGCCTCGCCGCCGCTGCTTCCCCCTGGGGTGCGCGACAGGTCGTAGGGGTTGTTGGTGCGCCCATAGACCAGGTTGGCGCTCTCGCCCACGAGGCTGAACTCCGGCACATTGGTCTTCCCCAGCACGATGGCGCCGGCGGCCTTGAGGCGGGCGACGACGGTTGCGTCCTTCGACGGGACGTGGGAGGCCATGCCCTTCGTGCCGCCCGTGGTGATGATGCCCGCAGTCTCGATGGCGTCCTTGATGGTCACGGGGACGCCGTGGAGCGGGCCGGAGAGCTTGCCGCGCGAGAGGGCTTTGTCCGCGGCACGGGCTTCGGCCAGGGCCTCCTCCGCCCGCAGTTGGACGACGGCGTTGAGCTTTGGGTTCACCTGCTCGATGCGCCGCAGGTGGGCCTCCACCACCTCCACGGACGACGCCTTCTTCTCCCGGATGGCGCGGGCCAGCGACGAGGCCGACCGGTAGATGAGTTCGCCCATGCCTTTCGCCGCTAGCTCAGCTGCGTACGTGCTGCTGGTCGCCGCGCTCCAGCGCGGTCGTGATGGCCCGTACCAGTTCCCGGGCCGCGTCTGCCGACAGCTCGACCGCGACCCGCGCATCGAGCCCCAGCTCTGGGTTGACGAAGTCTATGTTCACCGCGTGGTCAAGCGGCGCGTGGAAGGGGTGGTCGTAGGACACGTTGGCCTGCCGCAGGGTGAACCACCCGTCCCGCCCCTTGCCGCTGCCCGACACCTTCGCCTTCTCGACGATCATCGTACACATCGTTTCTCTCCCTCTGCCGTTATCGGCCTACGACGCCTTGTCAAGGTGTTTTTCCAGGAACGTGAACAGCTTCTTCCAGCCGTCCATCGCCTGCTCCTGCCGGTACATCGGCCTGTCGTGGTAGAAGATGCCGTGACCTGCCTTGGGGTACATGTGGAACTCATAGTTCTTGCCGTGTTTCTTCAGCTCCTGCTCGTGCTTCTTCACCTGCTCCGGCGTCGGGCTGCTGTCCTCCTCGCCGAAGAGGCCCAGCAGCGGGCAGGAGAGGTCTTTGGTGTAGTCTATGGGCGCGATCGGCTGCTGTGGCGTCAGTTCCTGAGAGGACATCACCACGCGCCCGCCCCAGCAGTCCACGGCGGCATCGAACCCCTTCGCCCTGCACGCGGCCAGGAAGGCGTGTCGGCCACCTGAGCATGTGCCGAATACGGCGACCTTGCCGGTGGAGTAGGGGAGCGAACGCAGGTAGCGCATCGCGCCCGCCAGGTCGCCCACGACCTGGTCGTCGGAGGCGCCGCCGTCGGCCCGCACTTTCGCGGCCACGTCCTCGGGGACCCCGTGGCCGGCGCGGAAGTAAAGGTTAGGGGAGATTGCCAAATACCCGTGGTGAGCGAACCTGCGGGTTGTTTCCCTGTACCACTCGTCCCAGCCCGGCAGGTGGTGAGCGAGGACGACGCCGGGGAACGGCCCCTTGCCCAGGGGCCGCGCGAAGTAGGCGTTGATGACGTCCCCTTTGTGGCCGGGCATCGTGACCGTCTCGGACAGCATCCCTTCGTACATGTCGGTGCGGTACATGGCGGCCTCCGTGGCGCAGCGTTCGTGGCCACAAGCTTCCGCGAAACCGCGCCGGCCGTCAAGCGGCGGAGGGGACCGGGACGTAGCCGGACTCAGCTCGCCAGCAGTTCCTTGAGCGCGCGGTCTATGAACGCGGTGTCCACCGGGTTGCGTCCCGCGCCGCCGGCGGCATGGCCCCATATCGAGGGGATGACCCGCAGTTCGGCGTTGGGCATGTGGCGCACCTCGTTCTCGTTGTCGGCGACAGGGAAGTACTGGTCGGTCTGCGACGGCATGACGATGGCCTTCGCCTTGATGGCGCCCAGGGCCTTGTGGAAGTCGCCCCTGTACAGCTTGTTCGCGCTGATGTCGGCGTTCTGCCAGCTCCACGCCATCGCCAGGAGGTCGTTGGCGTCGTTCTGGAGAAACCGCTCTTCCCATGCCCGGACGAGGTAGTCCTCAAGGGAGGAGAACCCTAGCTTCAGGTCTATCTCCTCGCGGTAGAACGCCTGGGACGGCCCCCAGCCCGCATACACGCGGGCGCAGGCGCGCAGCCCCTTTTCCGGAGGCGTGTCGTACCAGCCGTCTTTCCACGCGCTGTCGGCTCGCAGCGCCGCCTTCACGCCTTCGAGGAAGACGAAGTTGTGGCGCGAGGTCTTCGCCGAGCCGCACCAGGGCATGATGCGCTCCACCATGCCGGGGAACAGCGCGCCCCAGTGGTAGGTCTGCTGCGCCCCCATCGAGAAGCCGCAGACCAGCGCGACGCGCTCCACGCCGAACTTCTCGGTCACGAGCCTGCGTTGGCACGTCACGTTGTCGAGGAGCGTGATGTTGGGGAAGCCGGCCTTGTTGAAGGGTTTCGGACTGCTGCTGGGGGACGAGGACAGCCCGTTGCCGAACATGTTGGGGACGACGATGAAGTACCTCTTGGGGTCGAGGGCGAGGCCGTCGCCTATGAGCAGCTCGTTGTCCTTGTGCGTGCCGCTGTAATGGGTGGGGAAGACGATGACGTTGTCCTTGCGGTGGTTCAACGTGCCGTAGGTCTTGTACACCAGCTTGGCGCCCTTCAACCCGGCCCCGGACTGCAGCTGAACATCGCCTAACTCGAATACGTTGTAGTCCGGCATCGAGGCTACCTCGTGACTGACAGGCTGTGGCAATAGGCCAGACAGTTAGAAAGCTGAAGCATGAGCGTAGATCCAAATCTGAGGTTCGACCTCAGCTAGTTTATACAGGAAATCTGAAGAGATTCCTGGTTTGTTCCACTCGAAGCTCGTCTTGTATCTCTCGGGAACCGCCCAAATTTCAACCTCGATAGAACTAGTGGTACTGGGAAACTTGCTTTTGTCAGCTACAAAGCATTCCTTTGAGCTGCGGTCAAGTGTTTTGAAGTCGTAGTCTAGCGAATCAATGGGGAAGAACTCCGTGCAAACGCCAATGGCGACACTCAAGTCGCGGAGAGGTGTACGGATGATGCCATTACCGCTAAGCACCTCTGCCTCGCCTCCCATTAGAACTACTGGTGCCTCTATCTGCTCCTCTTCTCTTCGTTCAAATCGGAAATGAGCTTCACCGCTATCATGCACGGAATAGTGCATCCCAAGGCAAGGCGGGACGCAGTAAATGTCGTAGCCACGTCGTTCAACCCTAAGAAGATAACAAAGGTGGGGACCGTCCTTTGTCAGGACGGAGGCCGATATCTTTTTGGGATTGGTCACACCAGACTGCAAACTTCGGTTATGGGCCTGGTGGGTTCTACCCTGAGCATACGCCTCGAGTTTTTCTTAGCGACAAGGTCAGCACGCTGCCCGCACAGGTTAACTGCGGACGAGGAGTCCGGCCCTCTCGCCTCGCGCTGGCATGACAGATACCGCCCCGTATGGATGCTATACTGGGGTGACCGCGCGCGGTGCTTCACCGAGCGCATGAGCAAGCCGTTGGGGGAGGCGAGGAGTGGTCGGAGGGCGTCTCGTCGGAGTCTTATTGCTGGGCCTGCTGTTGGCGGCCGCCTTCTTCTTTGGGCGGGCAGGGGAGTTGGGGGCGCAGCGGGTGGGCTTGCACGTCTCCGCCGAGCCAGGTGTTCAGTGCCTTCAAGGCTTCTGCATAGAGGTCAGTTCCGGGGGAAGGACCTCGTGGACAACCTTCTCGACGGACTTCCTGAGACAGACGGCGTTGGGCCTTGGCCTGGCGCTGGCGGCAGCGGGCGTAACGCAGGCGCTGCTCACCCCGACCGGCAGCCTGGGACGGTTGAGTTGGGCGGGTCTAGGACTCACCTGGCCCCGGTCTGCGAGGGCAGCTTTGCCGGCGCTGCTGCTGGCGGTGTTGTTGGCGGCGCCTATGTTGGGGGCGAACGGTGTGGTGCAGGGGGTCATCGGCGGGCTGGCGATCGCGGCGGTGGCCGCGGGGGCGTTCTGGGCGTGGCTGACCGAGGAAGGCGACGAGGCACGGCCGGGCGCGGCCAAGTGGCTGCGGGGCCTGGTTGTCAGCAGCCTCGGGTACGCGCTTGTGGCCGGGCTGCTGGTCGTGGCGGGAGTGTTTCTCGGCGCACTGGCTTCGTCTGAGGCGCTGCCCGAAAAGATTACCCCCTACCTGGGAAACAGCGCGGGCGGCGTGGCCGTCGGCACGGCGTTGGGGCTGGCCGTGGGGGCGTGGCCCCTGGCAGCCGTGCCCCTCGTGGTGGTCGTCGTAGTGTTGGGCGGGGGCGTTGCCCCGGCAACGGCGCTGCTGGCGGTGGCGGCGGTGTCCGGCCCGCTGGTGTACTCCTGGGGAGGCGAGCGGCGACCGTTGCCTAAGGCCGCATCCCGGGCATGGGTCGTGGGGGCCACCGGCGTCGCGTTGGGCCTGGCGGTATGGGGGCTTGCGGCGCTGACGCCAGAGAGGGAGCCGGCACCGACTGTGGCCGGTAGTGGGCTGGGGCCAAGTGGCGAGGCCGAGCAGGCCGCGTCGGAGGATGCTCGGGCGCTGTTCTCGCGGGTGAACTCGCGGCGTTCCACCGGCGATGGCGTAGGCAACGGGGAGTCGGGCGTGGCGGACGTGCCGTTCAGGGGGACGCCTGCGCGTATTGCTCCTGTGAGCCCATCCCCAAGCCCAACTCCAACGGAAGGCGACACGTGGCTATCGGAGCCAGTGGTGCCGTTCAGGGACGTGACGGCGCTGGTGCTCGACAGGCAGGGGCAGGCGCTGTGGAACGACCGGCCGGGCGTCGGCATCTTCGACTTCGACCGCGACGGCGACCTGGACTTCTATCTGACGCAACAGGGCGGCAAGCCGAACCTGCTTTACCGCAACAACGGCGATGGGACGTTCACCGACGTGGCGAAGGCGGCGGGCGTGGATGCGGTGGAGCAGCATAGCACCGGCGTGGCGGCATGTGACGTCAACAACGACGGCTATCAGGATCTGTACGTGGGTGGTTGGGCCGACCCGGAGCAGAAGCTGGACTTCCGCACGCCGTCCGCGTGGCCTGGGGCAAAAGACCTTTTGTTCCTCAACAACAAGGATGGGACGTTCCGCGATATCACCGGCTCGGCGCTGGGCGATGCGGCCAACATCCGTTCGGCGACGAGCATTGCGTGCGCCGACGTGGACAACGATGGGTGGGTGGATATCTTTGTCGGGAACCTGATGGCGCAGGCCTTTCGCGACTTCGGCTCAGCCAACCATCCGGGCCATTACAGCGTGCTCTACCGCAACAACGGCGACGGCACGTTTGCCGAGATCGCGGAGGAGGCGGGAGTGCGGGGGAGCGAGGTCGTGATGCGCGCGCCGGACGGGAGGGCCTACAAGTTCACGGACCCCGCCACGGGGAAGGAGTACGAAGGGTGGGACCCCACATTCGTGGACCAGGCCGGGAACGTCGTGGGTGAGCCGACCGGGCAGACGCACAGCGCGATGTTCTTCGACTACGACGACGATGGGGACGTGGACCTGTTCATCGCCAAGGACGGCGACCGGTTCCACGTGTACCGGAACGACTCGACGCCGGGGAGGATACGCTTCACGGACGTGGCGGCGGCGATGGGCCTCGACAAGGTGGGGGCGTGGATGGGGTTCGCCGTCGGGGACATAGACTCGGACGCCGACCTGGACGTGTTCGCGACCAACATGGGCTACCATCCATATCTGCGAGCGCCGATGCGGGGGCCGAGCGGGTCGTGCGAGTACCACATGCGCTTCCTGTGGGGGACCTGCGAGCACTTCCTGCTGCGCAACGACGGGGCAGTGGACCTGGCCGGCATCGGCACGGTCGGCGCGTTCCTCAACGTGGCCCCGTCCACGAGAGTGGTGCCCAGCCCCTACATGCCGCCGGACTCGCTCCGGCCCGAGTTGCTCCATCCGCTGGAACAGCTCCCCACGGGGCTGGCGGCCTACGACTTCGGCTATGGGACGACGTTCTTCGACCTCGAGAACGATGGCGACCAGGACCTTTACTGGCTGGGATCGGACATCGCCAGCGGCTCCGGGCCTGGCGGGGACGTGTTCCCTTCGGCAGGCCGCTTGCTACGGGGAGATGGGCGCGGGAACTTCCAGGATGTGACGGTGGAGGCGCAGGTGCTGGACATCGCCTACGCGCGGTACGACGGGCTGGACGATGAGTTGTTCCGCAAGAGGCCCGCTTCTCTTCGCATCAGCCCACGCTTCCACGAGAACGGGAAGGGCGTCGCGCACGGCGACCTGAACGGGGACGGCTACGCGGACCTCATCGCCACAAACGCCAGCGGCCCGGTGTGGGAGGGCCGCGAGTCCACGGTAACGCAGGTGCCTGGGCCGGTGTTCGTCTGGCTGAAGGGCGGCGGGCCGGGCCACTGGCTGACACTCCGGCTGGTGGGGCGGATGGCGATAGACGGGACGGGAAGCAATGCGGACGGCATCGGCGCTCGGGTGTATGTCGTCAGCGCGACCGGTGCGGGAGGAGCAGCATTGACGCAGGTGCAAGAGGTGCGGGCCGGGTCGAGCTACCTTTCGATGGACAGCATCGAGTTGGAGTTCGGGCTGGGCACGGCGGCGCAGGCGGACCAGGTCGTTATCTTCTGGCCGAGCGGACGCGTCCAGACACTGACGGATGTGCGTGCTGACCAAGTTCTTCACGTCGAAGAGCCGGAAGGATAGCTGGAGGCCCCGTACACGCCGGCCCGACATTTTCACTTGTCAACCCAGGTGCTATACTTGGATGGCCGCGCCCGGTGCTTCACCGAGCGCATGGACATGCCGTTGGGGGGACTTGAAGAGTGGCTGGAGGACGACTCGCTGGCATCGTGCTCCTGGGCGCGGTGCTGGCCGCTTTCTTCTTCTTCGGGCAGGCCGGAGAGCTAGAGGCACTGCGCGCGGAGCTGCACGCGCCCACGGAGCCGGAGGTAGAGTGTTTCCAAGGCTTCTGCGTGGAGATACCCGCCGGCGAACCGACCTCTTGGGCTGACTTCTCGACCAAGTACTTGCCGCGGCTGGCCGCCGGCTTGGTGCTGGCGCTGCTCGCCGCGGGAATCATCCGGACATTGCTCACTCCCGCCGTGAGCCTGGGCCAACCAGGCTGGATGAGGGCGGGCCTCACGCGGCCCCGCTCCTTGGAGTCGCTCGTACCGGTGGTCGTGGCGGCGGCGCTGCTTGCCACCACGATGCTAGGGGCGGGGAGGGTGGTGCAGGGGGTGGTCGGAGGGCTAGTGTTCGCTTTCGTGGCCGGGACAGCCCACCGGCTGGAGTTGGACGAGAGAAAGAGGAGCGAAGCCGGGCGCCCAGGCGTCGCCAAGTGGCTGCAGGCTACTGCGGCCAGCAGCATCGGGTATGTGGTTGTCGTTGGACTGCTAACGGTAGCTTCGGTGTTCCTCGGCGGGCTGGCGGCGTCGAAGGCCACGCCAGGCGATGTGACGGCTTATCTGGGGAGCAGCGGAGGCGGCGTGGCGGTCGGGGCGGCGTTAGGGCTGGCGCTGGGCGCATGGTCCTTGGCGGCCGCGCCGCTGGCGGTGCTTCTGGCGGTCCTGGGCGCGGGCGTTGCGCCGGTAGCCACCCTGCTGGCGGTGGCCCTGGCATCCGGCCCGATGGTGTATTGGAGGCGCCTTGTCACCTTCGCCCCAGCGCCGGCCGGGACAGCGCAACAACCTCTCAAACAAGCGGGAACCCGTACTTGGTCGGTCGTGGCATCAGTCTGGATGGTGGGAGCAGCGGGGGTTGCACTAGGCCTGGCGGTCTGGGGTCTTGCGGCGGTGGCAGGCGAGCCGGGACCCTCCGACCAGGCAGCGGCGACGTCCAGACTGGACGGCGCGGAGGTTGGGGGTGCCACAGAGACGGAACGTGAGGCTGCTGAACGCGGTCAATCGCTCTTCTCGCAGGGGGACGTAGGCGGCGCAGGCGGAGGTCAGAGGTTAAGGGAGGCGAGTGGGCAGGCTGTCTCGACGGACGCGGTCGTGCAGTTCCGCGGTGCGCCAGTGCGCTATGCGCCTTCCGACGGCGTTGGCGGGACACTTGGCCCGTCGGTGGGCGACGCGTGGCTTGCGGAGCCGGTGGTGCCGTTCAGGGACATGGCCGAAGAGGTGCTTGGCAGTGAGGCGCGGGGGCTGTGGAACGACCGGCCAGGGGTGGCCATCTTCGATTTCGACCGCGACGGCGACCTGGACTTCTACCTGACCCAGCGGGGCCGCCAACCGAACTACCTGTACCGCAACAACGGGGACGGGACCTTCACCGATGTGGCGAAGGCCGCGGGCGTGGACGCAGTGGAGCAGCAGAGCACGGGCGTGGTGGCCTGCGACGTCAACAACGACGGTTACCAGGATCTGTACGTGGGCGGATGGCAGGACCCCGACCAGAAGCTGGACTACCGCACGGAGTCAACGTGGCCGGGGTCGAAGGACCGCCTTTTCGTGAACGGTAAGGACGGGACGTTTCGCGACATCACCGATTCGGCGTTCGGCGACGCCGCCAATATCCGCGCGGCGACGACTGTGTCGTGCGCCGACGTGGACAACGATGGTTGGGTGGACATCTTCGTGGGGAACCTGCTGCCACAGTCGTTCCGCGACTTTGCCTCGGCGAACCATCCCGGCCACTACAGCGTGCTGTATCGCAACAACGGCGACCTGACCTTCACGGAGATCGCGGAGGAGGCGGGGGTGCGGGGGAGCCGGATCGTGATGCGGGCGCCCGACGGGAAGCCCTATATGTTCAAGGACCCCACGACTGGGGTGGAGTACGAGGGATGGGACCCGACGTTCGTTGACCAGGCGGGGAACGTCGTGGGAGACCCGACGGGGCAGACGCACAGCTCGGTGTTCTTTGACTACGACGACGATGGAGATGTTGACCTGTTCGTGGCCAAGGACGGTGACCGGTTCCATGTGTACAGGAACGACTCGACGCCGGGGAGGATACGCTTCACTGACGTGGCGAGGGCGATGGGGTTGGACCTGGTGGGGGCGTGGATGGGGTTCGCCGTCGGAGACATAGACTCGGACGCCGACCTGGACGTGTTCGTCACCGACTTCGGCTACCACTCGTACCTCAGGCCGCCGATGCGCGGGCCGAGTGGGTCATGCGAATACCAGATGCGATTCTTGTGGGGGACGTGCCAGCATCTCCTATTGCGCAACGACGGAGTGATAGACGTCGCCGGCTTCGGCACAGTCGGCAGGTTCCGCAACATCGCTCCGTCCACGAATGTGGAGCCCAGCCCGCACATGCCGCCGGACTCGCTGCGGCCCGAGCTGCTTCCCCAATTGGAGCAGCTGCCGACAGGGTTGGCGGCCTACGACTTCGGGTTCGGCACGACGTTCTTCGACATGGAGAACGACGGTGACCAGGACCTGTACTGGCTCGGTTCGGATATCGCCAGCGGCGAAGGCCCAGGCGGGGACGTGTTCCCCTCGGCGGGCCGGTTGATGCGCGGCGACGGGCGCGGAAATTTCCAGGACGTGACAGTGGAAGCTCGGGTGCTGGACATCGCCAATGTGAACTACGACGGCCTGTCCGATGAGTTGCTTGGGAAGAGACCGGCAGCCCTTCGCATCAGTCCGAAATTCCACGAGAACGGCAAGGGTGTGGCTCACGGCGACCTTAATGGCGATGGGTATGTGGACCTCATCGCTACCAACGGCAGCGGGCCGGTCTGGGAAAACAGCGGGGCCACAAAAGTGGTGCAGAAGCCTGGGCCCGTGTTCGTGTGGCTAAACGGCGGTGGCTCGAGCCACTGGCTGACGGTGCGGCTCGTTGGGCGGATGGGCATAGGCGGTACAGGGAGCAATGCGGACGGCATCGGCGCGCGGGTCTATGTCGTCAGTAGGACGGGCGCGGATGGCGCGGCGTTGACGCAGGTGCAAGAGGTGCACGCCGGGTCGAGCTACCTTTCGATGGACAGCCTCGATTTGGAGTTCGGATTGGGCCAGGCGGCCGAAGCCGACAAGATTGTCATCTTCTGGCCGAGTGGCCGCATACAAACGCTGACCAACGTGTCTGCCGGCCAGGTGCTGAGTATCGAGGAGCCGGCGGGCTAGCGCTCCATCCCGTGGTTCGCGTCGGCCCTTTTCCGATGCGCGGGCGTCTCCTGCGGGCCGCGGAGTTAGCGAAAGGGGTGTTCGATGCTCTCCCGGGCCTGGTAGGCGCGCTGGCCGTCCGTCCATAACGACTTGAGGTAGGTGATGACGGCGCGGATCTGCTCGGGACTCAGTTCGTCACGGAAGGGGAGCATCTCGCTGTCGGCGCCTGTCCTCTCGTCGGCGGGGAGTCCGTCGCGTACCGCTCGGTAAAGCTCCAGGTCGCTATGCATCCAGGTGTGGCCGGTGGAGTTATGCGGCGGCGCGCCGCGTGCGCCGTTGGGGTTGGGAACCTCCCAACCGAGCTGGCCTTCGCCCATGCCCCCGTGGCAGTCGGTGGCGCAGTTCTCTTGATAGAGGAACTTTCCTTCCGCCACTACTTGGGGGTCAAGGACTGGGGCTTGGAGTAGCCCATCGCCTAAGAACGCGCCCAGGAACCCAGCGCCGACGCCCACGCCTGCGGCGATCACCGCCGTCAGCAATGCCCATCGCCAGCGCCGCAATTAGGCCTTGTTCCCCATCACCATGCGGACCCGCTGGTTGTACGTGTCGGCGATGTAGATGCTACCGTCCTTGGCGAGGCAGATGCCATAAGGTCTGTCGAAGAGGGCCTTGGTCGGGTCACCGCCGTCGCCGGAGAACCCCGATGAGCCGCAGACCCCGGCTACGGTGTGGATGATGCCGTCAGCGCCCACCGAGCGGACGCAGTTGTTGTACGTGTCGGCGATGAGGAGCGTGCCATCCGGAGCGATTTCGACATCGTGCGGCCAGTAGAGCTGCGCGCTGGTGGCTGGGCCGCCGTCGCCGCCGAAGCCGCGCCCGCCGTTGCCCGCCACCGTCGTGATGATGCCGTTCGTGTCTATCTTGCGGATGCGGTTGTTGATGGTGTCAGCGAAATAGATGTTGCCCTGAGGGTCTATGGTCATGCCGCCGGCAGGCTGGGCCGACTGGCCGACCTGCTGGCCGATGCGGGCCTGGAGGGCCGGGCCGCCGTCGCCGCCGTAGGTCGCGTTGCAAGCCTTGTTCTTGTCGGCTTCCACCCAGCCGAACTTGTTGGTGCCGGGCAACATCATGGCCGGGGCGTCGGTCCTCTCCTCGCCCACCAGGCACTGGCCCGCGAAGCGGGTGATGACCCCGTTCGTGTCAATCTTACGGATGACCTGGTTGGCCTGGTCCATGATGTAGAGGTTCCAGTCCTTGTCGAAGACGATGGCCGCTGGCAGATCCAGGTCGGCCTTGTCAGCGGGCCCGCCGTCGCCGGTGTAGAAGCGTGTGCCCGTTCCGGCGATGTCCTCCAGCATACCCGTCGTGAGATCCACTCGCTTGATCTTCGAGTTGTGCCATGCCGAGAAGACCATACGGCCCTGCTGGTCGAAGATGATGCGCGTGGGATGGTTGATGGCCGACTCGATAGCGGGGCCCTCCGGACCGTCGCCTACCGCGTTGGACCCGGCCACGGTTTCCAATCTGCCGTTAGGGGTGAACAAGCGAATCCTGTGATTACTCCAGTCCAGAAGGTACAGCTTACCTTCGGGACTGATGGAAACGTCTATGGGCAGATAGAGGTCGGATTCGATCGCCGGGATGTCCTCGGCCGCGCGTCCTACCTTGCCTGTGCCGGCTACGGTGCAGACGGTTCCTGGGTCGCAGTCAACACTGCTGCTCTCGCCGCAGGCCGCCACCAGCAGCGTGGCCAAGGCCGCGACAGCGAGAAGGCCCATTCGTTGCCACTTTCTGGTCATGGGGAATCTCATCGCTCGCGCCCCTATGACGTCGCGCGCAGGATCCGGCTGTTGAAAGTGTCCACGATATACAGGTGACCTTCCTTGTCGAAGGCTATGCCTAGCGGGCGGTTCAGAAACCGCTGGCGCCCCTGGAGGCCCGGTCCCTCGCCTTTGCCATCCCACACCATGGCGATGGTGCCGGTGGTAAGGTCAATGGCCCGGATACAGTGGTTCTGCGTATCCGCGAAGTAGAGCCGGCCATCCGGGCCGAACTCTAGGTCGGTGACTGAACTGAGTTGTGCCTGAAGGGCTGGCTTGCCGTCTCCGGCGAAGCCTCTCTCGCCGGTACCCGCGATAGTCTCGATGACGTTGCGAGCAAAGTCCACCCTGCGGATGCGATAGTTCAGCCCGTCGGCGATGTACAGGTTGCCGTCAGGGCCGACGGCCAAGCTGCCCGATGGGGCTGGGTTCCCCCCTGTGTCAAAGTTGAGCTGTGCGAGTTCCGGTGCGCCGCCATCGCCGCTGAACCCTGCCTCGCCGGTGCCAACGATAGTGCTGACCGTGCCGTCTGGCGAAATCTTACGCACCCGCTGGTTGCGCTGGTCGAGGACGTAGAGGGTGCCGTCGCGGCCGAAGTCCAGGCTCTTTGGGAAGTCAAATCGGGCCTCGTTCCATGTTTCGCCGTCGCCCGCAAACTCCGGTCCCCGGCCTCCCATGGTGCGTACTAGCCCGGTGCGCGGATCGAACCGCCGGACCTTGTGGTTGTGCCAGACGGCCAGGTAGACATTGCCATCCGGGCCGAAGGTGATGTCCGTCGGGTGGTTCAGCTGGATAAGCCTCCGGTCGATTCCAGGCTCCGAAAAGTCATCACCCTCCAACGGCCCGTCACCAGCGAAAAAGCCTATCTCGGTCACGAGGGTTCCGTCCGGATTGACCCTCCGGATGAGGTTGTTGTTCCAGTCCACCACCCAGGCGGTACCGTCTGGTCCGAATGCCAGGTCAATCGGCCAGTAGAAGCGGCTCTCCGTCTTCGGCAAGCCGTCTTCGTCCAAGCCAGCGACGCCCGTTCCGGCCCAAACACATGAACTCCCCGGCTCATCGCTGCACTTGGTCGCGGAGTCCCCGCCGCAGGCGGCGAGCAACCCGATGGACAGCAGCAGGGTCACTAGCGCGAGCCAGGACTTTCTCATCGAAGCACTACGCAAGCCTCGGCCCCCTAATGTCCTTGGCGTCCCCCATCGCGCGTCTCGTGATTCGCAGCCCCAGGCCAGCAAGGCGGGGCGTACTATGTTAGTCGTGTCCAAACAGATACAGAGTAGATTCGAGAATATCCGAGCGGCCTAGGACTGTCAAGCTATGGGGCTTTGTGAATCATCACGCCGTCCACGAGTGGCGGGGCGAGCACCTGGCCACCTACGGCCCAGACCCCACCATCCGAGTCAACCCATACACTGTGGAATGCCTCAATCATCTTGATGCCGGTATCTACTTTCTCCCAAGCTGTGCCGTTGCGACGGAGCACCGCCCCTTCAGCGCCCGCTGCATAGCCGAACCCGCCGCCCGACAGGTAAACGCCGACCATGTGAGGCGTACCCGGGGGAGTCACGTCCTTCCAGCCGGAGCCATCGTTCTCGACGATGACGCCGCTGCCAAAGCCGCCCACGGCGGTGAACCGCTGCCCGTCGCTGTGGACCGTGAACAGGTTGCGCGTCGTGCCGGACGGCGCCTGCTGAAACTTCGTGCCGTCGTAGTGGATGGCGATGCCGCCGGTGCCGATGATCCAGACATCGTTGGCGCCGCGTCCAAACAGCTTGAATATAGAGTAGGAGTCTGCCAGGCCTGCGGGTAAGCCCTCTGGGACCCGCCATTCCGTTCCGTCGTACCTCCACACGAAACCACCCGTTGTAGCGTTGCCGCCCACGGCCCACAGGTTATCGGGCGCAATGCCCCAGATTCCGAACACGGTGTCGGTGCCAGGGGTCTCCATCTTCTGGAACTCGCCGTTCTCGTACCTGAGGATCATTCCGTTGGTGCCGCCCATGAACACCTGGCCGTCTTTGAAGCCGAACGCCCACCAGAGGTCGCCCGAAAAGCCGGTGGTCATCCTCTTCCAGTGCGTGCCATCGAAGTGGAGCACGGTGGTGCCAAGGCCGCTGCCTGCGTCGGCTCCGACAGCCCAGATGTCGGTCGCGCTGGTGCCCCACACCGAGGCCAAGGCGCCGGGTAGCTTGGAGAAGACCAGTTCCCACTCCTCAGCCTGTTCGGGCTGTGCTGTGGGTGTCGCTTGGGCGGCACTGCCTCCGCCGCAGGCCGCAGCGGCCACCAGCAGCAGAAGCGCCGGAACGGCTATGAGCCTCAAGGCAGACCCGTTGCGTGCTCTTTTCATCATCTTTCCCACCGTGACATTGGGTTCCCTGGACCTTCACTACAAGAAGCAGCGGATATGGTGTTCCTTAGTACACACCGCTGATGAGGCTTACGGATGGTGGAGCTGAGGGGATTCGAACCCCTGACTTCCTCCTTGCAAAGGAGGCGCTCTCCCAACTGAGCTACAGCCCCACGCGGTGTGCCTCTAGTGTACAACAGGCGGCAGTTATGAAATAACAAGAGGCCCCGATTTCTCGGGGCCTCTTGCCTTAACCGCTGGATAGTGGAAGGAATGTTGTAGAGCTCGAACCGGCTTTTGATGAAAACCAGTTTTCAGAAAACGGTGAGCTTTTTGCGAAGCCTCCGCACACCGAGCAGGGAGCCCCTTCGCCCGAAAGCGAATCACGCTCAACCTGTGGCCGCATGGTGGCTTCACCCACCGACCGACCTAGTTCTTCCCGTGAGGGAAGAACCAGTCTCCCTAGAAAGGAGGTGATCCAGCCGCACCTTCCGGTACAGCTACCTTGTTACGACTTAGTCCCAGTCACCGACCCCACCCTCGGCGCCTGCCTCCCTTGCGGGTTAGCCTGGCGACTTCAGGTGTTGCCGACTTCCATGACTTGACGGGCGGTGTGTACAAGGCCCGGGAACGTATTCACCGCAGTATGCTGACCTGCGGTTACTAGCAACTCCGCGTTCATGCAGGCGGGTTGCAGCCTGCAATTCCAACTGAGGCCGATTTTTTGGGATTAGCTCCGGATCGCTCCTTAGCAACCATCTGTACCGGCCATTGTAGCGTGTGTGTAGCCCAGGACGTAAGGGCCGTGCTGATTTGACGTCATCCCCACCTTCCTCCCCTTTGTTAAGGGCAGTCTCGCTAGAAAAGACAACTAGCGACAAGGGTTGCGCTCGTTGCGGGACTTAACCCAACACCTCACGGCACGAGCTGACGACAACCATGCAACACCTATATACCTGTCCCGAAGGAGGACCAGCTTTCGCTGGCTTACAAGTACATTTCGAGCCCTGGTAAGGTTCTTCGCTTAGCATCGAATTAAACCACACGCTCCGCTGCTTGTGCGGGCCCCCGTCAATTCCTTTGAGTTTTAGCCTTGCGGCCGTACTCCCCAGGCGGGATGCTTACTGCGTTAACTGCGGCACGGGAGGGGTCGATACCCCCCATACCTAGCATCCATCGTTTAGGGCTTGGACTACCCGAGTATCTAATTCGGTTTGCTCCCCAAGCTTTCGCGCCTCAGCGTCAGGAGCGGTCTAGAAAGCCGCTTTCGCCACCGGTGTTCCTCCCGGTATCTACGCATTTCACCACTACTCCGGGAATTCCGCTTTCCTCTGCCGCCCTCGAGCCCGCCAGTATCCCATGACTCCTCCCGGTTGGGCCGGGAGATTTCACATGAGACTTAACGAGCCGCCTACTCGCCCTTTACGCCCAGTAACTCCGGACAACGCTCGCCTCCTACGTATTACCGCGGCTGCTGGCACGTAGTTAGCCGAGGCTTATTCCCTAGGTACCGTCCTCTCTCTTCCCTAGGAAAAGAGGTTTACAACCCGAAGGCCTTCTTCCCTCACGCGGTGTCGCTGCGTCAGGCCGTTAGGCCCATTGCGCAAGATTCCCTGCTGCTGCCTCCCGTAGGAGTGGGGGCCGTCTCTCAGTCCCCCTCTGACCGTTCGTGCTCTCACACCGGTTACCCGTCTTCGGCTTGGTAGGCCGTTACCCCACCAACTACCTGATAGGACGTGAGCCCCTCCCAAAGCAACCCTTGCGGGCCATTTCCATCCAGGGCCGTGACCCTGGGAGCGTACGGGGTATTAGACCCGATTTCTCGAGCTTGGTCCCCTCTTCGGGGTAGGTCACTCACGTGTTACTCAGCCGTTTGCCACTATCTTTCCGACTTGCGCCGGAAAGACCGTCCGACTTGCATGCATTAGGCGCACCGCCAGCGTTCGTCCTGAGCCAGGATCAAACTCTACTGTTAATTCCTTCCACTATCCAGTTGTTAAGGTTCCCACGTCCGTCTCCCGAGAGAGACGCACATCGCTCCAAGGGCAAAGACATGGCCCTCGGACGAAAGTCCTGGAGTATCTTAACCAAATGTTGTGAGAGAACACGGGGGTTGGGCCGCGAGAAGCGGTACCCGCGAGGAGAATGTCAGCGCTGCCTTGACAGCGCTGGTGATTCGTCCTAGCGTGTACCGCGCCGAATCCAGCTTCTGCGAGGTAACGACTGTGCTCAGTTCATATGCGTATCCCATGTCCACGCGGCCCGTGGTGATGGGCGTCAATGGAATGGTCGCTTCGGCCAACCCGTTCGCGTCCATGGCGGGCGTGCGCATGCTCCAGGCAGGCGGCAACGCCTTCGACGCTGCGGTGGCCGTGGCCTCGACCCTCGGGGTCGTCGAGCCCTTCATGTCCGGCCCAGGCGGCATCGGCGTCGCGCTGATGTATGTTGCCAAAGAGAAGCGGCTGCGCGTGCTCAACTTCTCCGGCCGCGCGCCCAAGAAGGCCACGCCGGACCAGTTCACCCAGGAGACGAAGGACATCGGCGTGCGCTCGGCCCTCGTGCCGGGCAACGCCCTCGGCTGGCTGACGTTCCACGAGGCGTACGGGCGCTTGGAGCGGGAGCAGGTCTTCGCACCGGCCATTGACTTGGCCGAGAACGGCTTCGGTGTTACCTATTTCAACTACCGCCACTTCATCAAGCAGGGCGCGCGGCTCCAGCGGCATGCGCCGTCGGCGGCGCTGCTGTTCGACCGCCAGGGCAAGGTGCCCGACCCGGGCGAGCGCCACCGCTTCCCGCAACTGGCGGGCACCTATAAACGGCTCGCTAAGGAGGGCGCGGACGTCTTCTACCGCGGTGAGATTGCAGAGAAGATCAGCAGGGCGCAGCGCGATCTCAAGGGCCTCATCACCAAGGACGACCTGGCCGCATATAAGGCCGAGTGGGAAGAGCCCATCAGCATCACCTACCGCGGCTACGAGATGTTCACCACGCCCCCCAACTCGACCGGGTTCCAGATCCTGCAGACGCTGAAGCTCATGGAGACCTACGACCCGTCGGAACTCAAGTTCCAGCACCCAGACACCGCGCACGCATTCATCGAGGCGGTGAAGCTGTGTGTGACCGACCGGCTGCTGTTCGGCGGCGATCCAGACTATGTCAAGGCACCGCTGCGCACCCTGTTGTCGGACTCCTACGCCCGCAAGCAGCGCCGGCGCATCCACTTCACCAAGCCCACCATCGTTGCGGGCGAGCAGTTCGTGGCCAAGAGGCCCGTCGGCTCTCTGGTGCCGCTCCTCCACCGCAAGGACGAGGTCGAGGGCGGCATGACGACCCACTTCGCCGTGGCCGACCGCGACGGGAATGTGGTGTCCATCACGCAGACGCTGGGCGGCGGGTTCGGCTCGGCGGTGGTCATGGGCGACACGGGCGTGTTCCTCAACAACATGGCTTACTGGTTCGACCTCGACGAGGCGAGCCCCAACCGCATCGCGCCGTGGAAGCGCGTGGACTTCTGCGTCGCGCCGGTGCAGGCCTTCCACGATGGCAAGTTCTTCCTTAGCCTGAGCACGCCTGGGAGCTGGGGCATCCTCCAGACGACGCCGCAGATGCTGATGAACGTCCTGGACTTCGGGATGAACGTCCAGCAGGCCGTGGACCAGCCGCGGCTGCGGGTGTACGAGAACAAGCGGGTGGAGATGGAGGAGCGGTTCCCTGTCAACATGCGCACCGAACTGGAACAGCGGGGCCACGACATCCAGACCATCGAGTCGTGGTCGCTGAACGTCGGCGGCGCCCAGGCCATCCAGTTCGACGCGCGCGAGGGAGTGTTCCAGGGCGGGGCCGACCCACGCCGCGACGGCGTCGCGATGGGGTATTAGCCGGGGCATGGCTGAACTGGCCAGGCCCAAGGTATTCGTCACGCGCCGCCGCGTGTCCGACGCCATCGCGCTATTGTCCGAGCACTTCGACGTCGAGGTCTGGGGGAAGCCGTCGCCGCCGCCCAAGGCGGTGCTGATTATGAAGGCCGCCGTCTGCCAGGCGATGCTGACCGAGGTGGACGACGTGGTGGACCGCGACGTGCTGGCGGCGGCAAAGGCGCTGCGCGTGGTGGCGAACCGGGGCGTCGGCCTCGACCATGTGGACGTGGCCGAGGCGACACGGTTGGGCATCGCGGTGACCAACACGCCGGGACTGCTGGCCGAGTCGTGCGCCGATATGGCCTTTGCCCTCATCCTGGCCGTGGCGCGGCGCATCGCCTACGCCGACCGGCGGGTGCGCACGGGGAAATGGAAGGCCTTCGACCAGACGCCGTACCTGGGAACCGACGTCCACGGTAGGACGCTGGGCATCGTCGGCCTTGGCCAGATCGGGACGATGGTGGCCAAGCGGGCCATCGGCTTCGAGATGCGGGTGCTCTACCATTCGCGGAGGCGCAAGCAGGAAGAGGAGGACCGGTACGGCGTCGAGTGGAGCTATGGCCTTGACCCGCTGCTCGCCACAGCCGACTACATCACCCTGCATGTACCGCTGAAGCCGGAGACTCGCGGCCTCATCGGGAAGCGCGCCCTGGGCTTGGTGCAGCCCACGGCCGTTCTCGTGAACTGTTCTCGTGGGCCTATCGTGGACACGGAGGCGCTGACGCAGGCCCTCGCCGGCGGCAAGCTGGCGGGTGCGGCGCTGGACGTGACCGACCCGGAGCCGCTGCCGCGCGACCATCCGCTGCTCAAGATGGACAACGTCGTGGTGACGCCACACATCTCCAGTGCCAGCGCGGCGACCTTCCGCGCCATGGGGATGCTGGCAGCGCGCAACATCGTGGCCGCCCTCAATGGGGAGCCGATGCCCTCGTGCGTCAATGCCGACGCCCTTAAGGCGGCAAGGGACACGAACGGGGCATCAGCGCCGGCCGCGCCAGCTAGTTAGCTGGCGCATCATCAGAGAAATGGCAACGGGGCAGGTCACAGACCTGCCCCGTTTGATGCTCTGAGGTTCTCCCGAATGCACTCTACTTCTTCGGGGACGCTTTCCTCGCCGCGGTGACCTGCTCGGCGTGCTCATTGACGTGGGTGATGATCTGCTTGTCGAGGAAGCCCCGCACGGTCATCGGCTGGCCGTCACTCAGCTTAGGAGTGTCCAGGTCAGCGTCCTGCAGCGCCGAGACGGTCTGGATGCACTTGGCCTTTGATACACGCAGGCCGTCGAGGATGGCGGCGCGCGACTCCTTAGCGTAGCGTTCCACAGCGGCGAGGCGCGCCTGCGCCTCTTCGGGGGTGCGCTTCGCGGGTAGGTCGGTCTTCTCCTGGGCCGCCTCCCGCGCCTTCGACGACCAGAGCGGCGCCATCTCGATGACGTGGCCGAGCGCCTGGGCGACCGACCACTCTTCCGGCGCGGAGCGCGACCGTAGCTCCTGCTCGGTTATCCCTTGCAGGGCCTGTTCGAGCCGCGCATATGACTGCTCCACCTGGCTGACCAGCTTCTGCACCTGCGTGCCTGGCATGGACGTCCTCCTACGGGTACTTCGAGAAGTCGAAGCCTTCCTTGGTGATGATTTCGACGAGGGCGGGTTGGCCGGACTTGGTCGCCTCGATGGCCTTCCTCACCGTGGGGATGATGTCCTTGGGCTTCTCGACCCGTTCCGACCAGCCGCCGAGGGCCTTGGACACGCCCCGGTAGTCGCCGGTCTGGAACACGGTGCCGTACTTCTCGGTCGCGGTGGGCATGGACTTGCGCTCGATGGCCATGGCGCCGTTGTTGAAGACGATGGTGAGGATGCCGATCTTGCAGCGGGCGGCGGTCTCCAGGTCCATGCCGACCATGCCGATGGCGGCGTCGCCCATGAAGTTGATGCACAGCTTGTCGGGGTTGGCCAGCTTGGCGCCCATGATGAGGCCGAGACCGTGGCCGAGCTGGGTGGACTTGCCCCAGCCCAAATAGGTCATGGGGGCGGTCGTCTCCCAGAAGGGGACGACCTGGTCGCGCGGGCTGCCGGCGTCGTGGGTGACGATGGTGTTGTTGCGGTCAACGATGCTCATCACGTCGCGGATGACACGGTACTGGTTGATGGGCACCTCTTCGGAGTTGAGCTGCGGCGCCCACTCGTTGAGCCACTCCTTCTTGACGGTCTGAACCTCCTTGGCCACCTCGCCTCGGGACTTCTTCTTGAACGCCTGGTTGCCTCTGAGCTCATCGAGGAGCGCCTGGAGCACGAGCTTGGAGTCGCCGATGAGGGCGTGGTCGGCCTTGTAGTCCTTGTTCACGTCAGCGGGGTCGTTGGTGGAATGGATGATGACCTTGCCCGCGGGGATGGTCTTGCCGTAGTTGGTGCGTGTGAAGCTGCAGCCGATGCCGAAGACGGTGTCGGCCTTCTGCAGGAAGTGGGAGATGGGCTTGGTGGTGGAGACGGCTGAGGAGCCGAGGGCGAGTGGGTGGCTCTCGGGGAGGGCGCCTTTGCCTGGCATGGTGGTCATCACCGGCGCTTGGAGCAGTTCGGCCAGCTCGCGTAGCTCGTTCCACGCCTCCGCGAAATTGATGCCCTGCCCGCTGTGGATGACCAGGTTCTTGGACTTGACGAGCAGTTCGGCGACGGTCTTCACATCCCCCGGGTCTGGCCCCACGCGGTTGCCCTTGACGGGGGTGTAGTCGATCTTGTAGTTGCCGAGTTCTTCGAGCTCCAGGATGTTGCGCGGCGTTTCGACGACCACGGGGCCGCCTTTGCCGGTGCGTAGGTTGTAGAAGGCGCGGCGCATCAGTTCGGGGATGCGCTCCGAGTGGTTGATCTGCGCCATCCACTTGGTGACACCGCGGTAGTTCTCCATCGCCTGGAAGTTGGGCCGAATGAACGACTTCTTGGTCTCCTCACCGCCCGGGAGCATGAGGATGGGGATGTTGTCGGAGAAGGCCTGGGCTGCGCCGGGGAAGGCGTTTTCGGTGCCGGGGCCTTGCTGCATCGTGAAGACACCGAGGCGCTTGCCGCTGGTGGCCCGGCTGTAACCGTCGGCCATAGAGATGCCGACGCGCTCCTGGCGGCAAAGGATGGGCCGGATGCCCACCTTGGCCGCGGACTCGATGAGCGGCTGGTAGGGGTAGGCAAAGATGACCTCCGTCCCTTCGCGCTTCAGGATCTCCGCGATGACATCGCTGCCTTTCATGTGAACCGTTCCTCCTGTTGGCTGCTGCCCGGACGAGTTGGGAATTCGTTAGAATCTGGTGATAAGGCCGGTGTAGAATAACCCATCATTTTGCATGAGGCAACACAGACGCCTACAACGCCAGTTTGAAGTGCAAAGTGCCGAAGATGACGCAGAGGAAGATCAAACCAGCGAAACCCTCCCTGAACGATGACAGGGGAGGCGGCGATGGCCGCTCAGCCGGGGAATATGAGCGGCTGAAAAGGCAGCTCGTGCGGCTGACCGAGGCAAGTGTTCAGGCGGCCGCCAGCCTGGACCCGACTGAAGTGCTCCAGGCTGTGGTGGACGGCGCCTGCGAGCTGACGGAGGCCCGGTACGGCGCCCTAGCAGTGTTCGACGAGGCGGGCCGCATCACCAGCTTCGTGACCCATGGCATCTCGGAGCAGGAGCGCCGCCGTATCGGACACCTGCCTGTGGGCAAGGGTCTGTTGGGCCATCTCCGGGAGGTGCCGAAGCCCCTGCGATTGGCGGACATGTCCAAACACCCGCGTTCGGTGGGTTTCCCCCGGCACCATCCCTCCATGAAGACGTTCATGGGCGTCCCCATCCGGTGCCGGCTGAAAGAGAACCTGGGCAATCTCTATCTGACCGAGAAGGCCGGCGGGGCGGAGTTCACCCAGGAGGACGAGGACATCCTGGTGCTGTTCGCGGCGCAGGCGGCCTCGGCAATCCGCAATGCCCGGCTCTACGAGCAAGCCGATGCGCAGCGAAGGAGCCTTGAGACGCTGGTGAACACGTCCCCGGTCGGCGTTGTGGTGGTGGAGGCCAAGACGGGTACGGTCTTACTGATGAACCGGGAAGCGCAGCGTGTGCGAGGAACGCCCCACCGGCCCGGCGACCACGTCGAGCAGTACATCAAGCCGCTGCGGATACTGAAATCAGATGGGACCGAGTACCCCGAGGCGGACCTCCCGCTGATGCGGGCGCTGCGCAAAGGCGAGACGGTGGTCTCAGAGGAAGTGCGCCTCGTCACGCCCGACGGCAGGAGCACGCCGACTCTGGTGAACGCCACACCGCTCTATGGCTCCGACGGCCGGATCGCCTCGGCGGTGGTGACGATCCAAGATATGACTCCCCTCGAAGAGATCGAGAAGCTGCGAAACGAATTCCTGGGCATGGTGAGCCACGAACTGCGGACGCCGCTGACGGCCATCAAGGGGTCGGCGGCCATCGCCTTGGGCACCAAGACACCGCTGTCCGCTGCGGAAACGATGGAGCTGTTCGACATCATCAACGACCAGGCCGACCGGCTGCGCGACCTGGTGGCCAACCTGCTGGACATGACCCGCATCGAGGCGGGCACGCTGTCCGTCAGCCCTGAGCCTTCGAATCTCCTGGAGATGCTGGATGAGGCGAAGGCCAACTTCGTCCGCACCGGTGGGAAGCATGCGCTCTCGGTCGAGACGGACGGAGCCGTTTCCATGGTGAAGGCGGACAAGCGGCGGGTGGTGCAGGTCTTGAACAACGTCCTGACCAATGCGGCAAAGTACTCGCCCGCCGATGCGGCTATCGCGGTGCGCGTGGAGCCAGGGCCGGAAACGGTGACCGTCAGGGTGGCGGACAGGGGCAGAGGGATACCAGCGGACAAGCTCCCCCACCTGTTCAAGAAGTTCTCGCGCCTGCACGGCGACGAGGGCGGCAAGATGATCGGCACCGGCTTGGGCCTGGCCATCTGCAAGGGCATCGTGGAGGCGCATGGCGGACGCATCTGGGCCGAGAGCGCAGGCGAAGGCAAGGGCAGCACCTTCAGCTTCACTCTGCCCGCGACGTCGGAGGCGGCCAGAGTGGACGTGACGCGCCGTGGCGACCACATGGGCCGCGTCCACCGCGCAGGAGAGCGCACGCGCATCGTGGCCGTGGACGATGAGCCGCAGGTCCTGCGCCACATCAAGCGCATCCTCGAAGATGCGGGCTACAACGTCACTACCACCTCGTCATGGGAGGAGGCGCCGCAGCTCATCGCCACACAGGAGCCGGATATGGTGCTGCTCGACCTGATGATGCCAGGAACCACCGGCATGGAGCTGCTCAAACGCATCCGTGAGTTCTCGGGAGTGCCCGTCATCTTCCTGACGGGCAGCGACCGGGACGATTACGCGGTGAATGCGTTGAAAGCGGGCGCCGACGACTACATCACAAAGCCATTCTCGCCGTCGGAGCTGATGGCCCGTATCGAGGCCGCGCTGCGGCGGCGGGTGCTGAGGGACCAGATAGAGGTGCGCCCTCCGTACCGGATGGGCGACCTGACGGTGAACTTCTCCGAACGGCTGGTGAAGCGGGGAGAGAAAGCCATCGCTCTCTCGGCTACCGAGTACAAGATCCTCTACGAACTGGCGACCAACGCAGGGCGCGTGCTCACCCACGAGCAACTCCTCCAACGCGTATGGGGGCCGGAGTACTCCGGCGAGACCGAGTTGGTTCGCTCGTTTATCCGCAACCTGCGCCGCAAGCTGGGCGACGACGCGCGACAACCCAAACTCATCTTCACCGAGCCGCAGGTCGGCTATCGGATGCCGAAGCCAACGGCATAGGGTTCTTCCAGGTTCACGACTCCTTCACGCCCCGGGCAGCTCCGTTCACAGCGCTTTCATGACGTGCGAGTACGTTTTTGGTATAGGGCGCATCGCGTCGAAGGTGAGTTTTGGCCTAGAGGACTAGCTTGCCACGAAATGACCCGTTCCGCATCTAACTAACTGAGTGGCATCGAAATCGTTGCATATCGTGGAGAGGCCGATGGACAGGTGGAGGCCCGCACCGTCGGCGCAACCGGGAAGAAGGCCAAACATGGCGACGGCAACACTGAACAATCGAATAAAAGCCCAGCGTCCTGCTCAAGAGGACCTCGACGAGATCGAGGTGCTCGAGCTTGACGCTGAGCCTGAGACGGTCATCGAAGAAGAAGTCGGCGAACCCGAAGACCGGTACGAGCGTACAGGAGAGGGCCAGGACTCCGTCGGCGACTACCTGACGGCCATCGGCAAGCACAAGCTGCTGAAGGCTGAGGAAGAGGTGGAGCTTGGCTTGGCTGTGGAGAGTTGGTATGGGCTCAGGGACCTGAAGCAGCGGCTGCATGCCGAGTTGGGGCGCAAGCCGAGCACCGGCGAAGTGGCCCTGGCAGCATACCGCGAGTTCCAGAAGCATGAGAGGGTGCTGGTCACCCTAGCGCGTGCCGTGGGAGTCAAGGTCCCGCAGCCCACCACGCTTGCGACACTGCTCAAGGACGAGCGGGTGGTGCAGGCACTGCAGAAGCCGATGAAGGAAGCGACCAAGGAGGCGGTGGCCGCCAAGCTGCGACTCTCCGACAAGGACGTGTCCGTGCTGATCTCCCAGACCTGGAAGATGGCGTCGCTGCTGTCCGTCGAGACTGTGGCGGCACTGGACCAGTCCAGGCTGGTGCAGGCGGGTGCCGAGGCGAAGGGCATTGACCCATTCGCCACTTCTCCGCGTACCCTCAAGCCATTGCTGCTCCCGCTGGAGCGCAAATGGCGGCAGGTGGACGCGGCCGGGCGGCATGCGTCGGAGCGGCTGGTGAACTCCAACCTCCGCCTGGTCGTGGGCGTGGCTCGAAAGTACCTGGGCCTTGGCCTGCCGATGCTGGACCTCATCCAGGAGGGCAACCTTGGCCTGATGCGCGCGGTGGAGCGGTTCAACCCCCACCGCGGGTTCAAGTTCAGCACGTACGCCACTTGGTGGGTGCGCCAGGGCGTGACTCGGTCGCTGGCCGACCAGTCGCGCACCATCCGGCTGCCCGTCCACGTCGTGGAGCGTGTGCAGCGGCTGAACAAGGCCGAGCGCGACCTGCTTTCCATGGCGGACCGCGAGCCGACGGCGGCGGAGACTGGCGAGAAGCTGGGCTGGTCCGAGGATGCGGTGTACGAGCTGCGGCGCCAGCGGCAGCAGCCGATGTCGCTTGAGACGCCCTTCGGAGAGGAGGATGCGACGCTCCAGGACTTCGTGCAGGATACCGCCGCCGAAGCGCCGGATGAGCTGGCGGTGCGGGCGGTGTCGCGGGAGGACGTGCGCAAGGCGGTGCTGGAGTTGCCGCCGCGGCTGGCGCAGGTACTCACCCTGCGGTTCGGCCTACAGGACGGGCGGCCGCGGACGCTGGACGAGGTGGGCCGCGTGTTGGGCGTGACCCGCGAGCGGGTGCGCCAGATCGAGCGGCAGGCACTGCAGAAGCTGCGCCACGCCATGGAGGGCGAGGAGCTCAAGGCAGGGCTGCGCCAGGCCGAGGGCGAGCACATGGCCGAGGCGGTGGACGCGGCGTAGTCAGTCAGCGCGAGAAGCTTGCAGGGCATGCTGCCCCGACAGCTGTCGGGGCAGCATGTGTTTTTGCGGGCAGCGCAGGTATCATAGACGCTCCATGCATCAGCATGACCTAGGCATCGAGCAACTCCGCGCCGCCTGCGCCGGATGGGTCGTCGGGCGCGAGATCGCTTTCCACCAGCGGCTCGGCTCGACGATGGACGACGCGCGGCGGCTGGCCGAGGCGGGCGCGGCAGAGGGCCTGGTGGTCATCGCGGAAGAGCAGACGAAGGGCAGAGGCCGCTTCGCGCGGAAGTGGGAGTCACCCGTGGGAGAAAACCTGCTCTTCTCGGTGCTACTGCGGCCCCAGGCTGGCCAGATGCGGTACATGAACATGGCGGCGACGCTGGCGGTGCGCGACACCGTGGCCGACGTGACCGGCGCGAGGCCGGCCATCAAGTGGCCGAACGACGTTCGGGTGGATGGGCGGAAGGTGGCGGGCATCCTTATCGAGAGCGCGGTGGCCTCCGACGGCAGGGTGGACTATGCCGTCGTAGGCATCGGGCTGAACGTGAATTTCGACCCGTCGCCCTTCCCGGAGATTGCGGAGACGGCGACGAGCATCGCGCGCGTGCTGGGCAAGCGCGTCGAGCGGACGGCGGTGCTGGCGCGGCTGCTGGCGCGGCTGGACGGGCTGTACGGCGAGGTACGCGCGGGCCGGTCGCTGACGGCGGCGTGGGCCGCGCGGCTGGAGACGCTGGGCCGGAAGGTGCGCGTGCGGTCGCACGACGAGGTGCTGGAGGGCCTGGCGCTGCGCGTGGACGAGGAGGGCAACCTAGTGCTCCGGCGGCCCGACGGTTCGCTGACTACCGTGGTGGCCGGCGAGGTGACGATGCAGGCATGACGCTCGGGCGGATGCGGATGCCCTCCCGGTGGACGGCGCTCACGTGGGCGGCCATCGCGGCCAGCATCGCGGGCGCGGTGCTGCTGCGGGTGTACCGGCTGGGGGACCTGCCGCCGGGGCTGCACGGCGACGAGGCGGCGCACGGGCTGGAGGCGCTGCGCATCGGCCGGGAGGGGTTTATCGGGGTGTGGTCGCCGGTAGCGCTTGGGCAGCCCGCCGGGCCGCTGTGCGTGTTCGCGCTGTTCGTGAACTGGGCGCCCAACGAGATCTGGAGCGTGCGGCTGGGGGCGGCGCTGCTGGGCATCGCGGCGCTGCCGGTGTTCTTCCTGTTCTGCCGGAGGCTGCTGAACACGCGGGCGGCGCTCATCGGCACGGTGCTCCTGGGCTTCGGGCTGTGGCACATCCACTACAGCCGCATCGCGTTCCCGGTCATCGCGCTGCCGTTGATGGAAGTGCTGGCTCTCTGGCTCTTATTAGAGGCCCTCGACACGAAGCGCGAGGGTTGGCGGCGGTGGGCACTGCTCGTGCTGGCGGGGGCGGCGTTCGGGGCGACGGTCTATACGTACAGCGCCTTCTATGTGTTCGTGGGCATCGTGGTGGCGTTCTGGATGCGGGAGCTGATGTCGCAGTCGAGGCCGTGGCGGCGGACTGCGCGGTGGGCGGTGGTGTTCGGCGTAGCCGCGGTGGTAGTGGCGGCGCCGTTCCTGGACTTCGCGGCGGGCTACTGGCAGCCGTTGCAGGAGCGGCGGCAGGTGACGTCGGTGACGCGGCTGGAGGCGTACGAGAAGCTGGACGGGGTGCCGGAGCAGTCGCGTTTCCTCATCAAGCGGACGGCGGTCATCGGGCTGAACCTGTTCCGCAAGCACAAGTTCGACGGGGCGGACGGCGCGGGCGGCAGGCCGCTGCTGGACCCGCTGACGGGGAGCCTGGCGGCGCTGGGGTTCGTGGTGGCGCTGGTGCGGCCCGCGGACCGGCGGCACTTCCTGCTGCTGGTTGGGCTGCTGGCGGGGGCGGTGGGGACGGCGTTCACGCTGGACGGGGAGAACCGGCGGTTCCTGGTGGCGCTGCCGTTCGTGTTCGCGGCGGCGGGCTACGCGGGCGACCGGGTCGTGGCGGCGCTGCAGGGCAGGGCGACGCGCGCGGCCATCGCGGGCGTGCTGGCGGCGGGGCTGGCGTTCGTCGTCTGGCACAACTCGACGGCGTACTTCCGCGACTACGTGGGGTCGCGGGACCACCGGTGGGTGTTCGGTAACGAGCTGACGGAGTTCGCCGAGCGGTACAGGGAGTATGAGGGGCAGCCTTACGTCTATTGGTACTCGGACCGGTGGGGCGTCGGGTACGAGACGCTGCAGTACCTGGCGCCGGGGCTGCAGGGCGAGGACCGGTCGGCGGCGTTCGGGACGTTCTCGGTGCCGCGCGGGCCGCAGGAGGGGCCGGTGCTGTGGGTGGTCATGCCGCCGTACCAGGACGTGCTAACGGCGGCGCAGGCGCTGGAGCCCGGCGGACGGCTGGACGAGGTGCGGCGGGACGGGCAGCTGGTGCTGGGGATGTACTACGTGCCGTAGGGCAGGGAGAGGCGTTGGAAACTCCCTTCCCCCTTCGAGGGGGGAAGGCGCAGAATGGGGGTGAACTGGGCGGCGGGGGCAAGCATCATCCCCACCTCAGTCCTCCCCTCCTTCGCTGCGCTCAAGGACAGGCTCTCAAGGGGGAGGAGGCCCCCGGCTGGCGTCGGCGCAGGCGCTGGAGCCTGGCGGGCGGCTGGACGAGGTGCGCCAGGACGGGCAGCTGGTGCTGGGGATGTACTACGTGCCATAGGCTGGGGCATGGTGCCTAATATTCACCCTCACCCTTTGCTCCTGAGTCAGGAGCAAAGGCCTCTCCCGTCGAGGGAGAGGAGGTTTTAGGGCTCCCTCTCCCCTTGCGGGAGAGGCCTATGGCCCCGCGTCAGGCGCGGGCCATAGGGTGAGGGGTGTTGTTCGAGGCCGGACTGAGGAAGAAGAGATGGCGAGGACGATGGAGGTGCGGGTGCAGCCGAGGGCGGGACGGAACGCCGTGGAGGTGGACGCCTCCGGCCGGATGAAGGTCTATGTGACTGCGCCGCCGGAGGGCGGGAAGGCCAACGCGGCGGTCATCGCGCTCGTGGCCGAGCACCTGGGCGTGCCCAAGTCCAGCATCAGCATCGTGCGCGGCCACACCTCGCGCAACAAGGTGCTAAGAGTGGAAGGGTGAGCGGATAGGAGGGCAAGCTTAGGTTTCGGCGGACGGACCTAACTAATAGGAGCCTTGCTTGAGAAGGTAAGTCCCAACTTGGATTCCAGGAACTCCCGCAACCGTATCACCTGTACCCGGGACGCCTTCTTTTTCGCCTCTAGGTAGTAGATGTTCCCTTCTTGTGGATCCCGCTCTTTGCGGAGGGTCCGGATGTCAGGGTCCTCGATACCAACGAACTCAGCCCCGACAAGATCGTCATTCGCAAGATCCCAGCATACGATCCAGCGGATATAGTCAAAGGCATGATTGAATCGCTTTGTCTGGAGAGTGTGCTTTAATTCTATATAGGAGAATTCTGATTCTGTGATCAGATTGGCTTTCTTGTTCCTTGCGATTAGGTCGATGCCTCGATTAGCATTATAGTCGAGCGGCTCAAAATCAAATAAGTCCGGCTTCAATGAAACAAGTGTCATCAGTAGTGCCGCAAGTTCCGCTTCATTCGTTGGCTCTAGCAGCTTCCGGCCTTCCAGCTCAGCCAATTTCCTCTTCTTGATGAACTTTACTCTCCGTTCAAACTCCTTCTTCTCCTGCCCTAATGTTCTTAGCTCTTGTCGCCATTCTATGAGAGTGTAGAAGCCTTGATTAGCTAGTTCCTCGTCCACATTGTCGATCAGTTTCTGTACATGCGTGCGGAGCTCATCCATCACTTTAGGGTCTGTATTCGCCACATCACCACGATTGGCGGTCAAGCTCAGAGACTGGCAATTCACAAATCCATGTAACAACACGAATGCGTTGGAACCTGAACCGAATCCAGAGATCCAGTCGTTGACTCGTGTAACTGGTATGAAGTCCTTGCACAGCCAGATTCCGTATCTGTCGCTGGCCCGATATCTGCCGGTTGCAGCAAGTTTCCGATCGCCTAGCATAGGATTAATATCGCGTTTGACAAGATCGCCTTCGACAGATATCACAGCATCGAATGTCACTTCAGGATGTTCGACCAGCCGCTGGTTCTTCCAAATATGTCTCTTGACATACCAGTCGGCAGCGTTTGCACTATGTTTGTCAAATAACTTCTTGATGTCGTCATTGACGTCTGGAAATGGATGTCCGAATTTGATTACTTCATACTCGTCTTTGTCTATGCATTTAAGATGCACTTCGAATTCTGCAAGAGTGCTGATTCCAATGAGAGCCTCGAAGGATCCGACCTTTGTGAACCACTGAATGTAATCCTTGGCGACACGTTGGATCCATCGTGACCGCTCGTTGTCGGCGTATCCAGTGATGGTTATCTCTGTGCCGGTGTGGTCGAATGGCGGTGGGATCGTCCGTAGCATGGGCTTGTGCATGCGATTGTTGGAGAGGTCGCGCAGAGGTTGTTCGCAAACCGATTCGTAGGACGCATCCTTGTTCCTCGTTCGAACGACAACCTTCTCTGAGCGAAGGTATATTTTTGTCCCGTGGCCCTTTTCGCCGATCGCTTCCTTCACTTCCCGTGAGGTCGAATAGCCGAGGCCCCAGAAGGCTTTCTTTAGGGCAGGAGTGGAAACTCCAGTGCCATTGTCGAAAAGCCTGACCACTAGTCGAGACAGCCCGTCGACCTGGCGCACATCGGCATCAATCCTTATCCATGACGCTTTGTGGTCGATAGCATTGGAGATTGCTTCTCTCAGCAGTTCGAGCGGGTCTCCGAAATCGTGCACGATTTCGAGAAAGTCCGCACGTTGATCGACTTCAGGCTGGATTGGTTCCCATTGATCGGTTTGGGCTGGATTGGTGGCCATGAAGAAGACCTCTACTTAGAGGTAATGGTATCTCTTCAAGGGCGATGGGGGCGATCATACTCTCGTAGTGATGGGGCCGCAAGCTTAGGCGCGAGGGGCGGGCGTTGCGCGTCTTACGCCAGCGCCGGCACCAGGAGGCGGTGGAGGAGGACGAGGATGATGATGGCGATTCCCCTTCGACAGGCTCAGGGCAGGGCTTCGGAAGGCTGCTCAGGACAGGCCCCCACTCCCTTTTTCTGTGGGTCAGCCACGGAGCGCCCGCACGACGAACTGCTGGATGATGAAGAGGATGACGAGGGCGACGGTGGGGGAGAGGTCTATCATGCCGAAGGTGGGGAGGATGCGGCGGAGTGGGGCGAGGATGGGCTCGGTGATGCTGATGAGGAAACCCATGAAGGGGTTGGCCGGGTCGCGGACGACCCATGAGAGGAGGCTCCGGGCGAAGATGGCGATAATGAGCACCCAGGTGAGGATGTTGAGGAAGTTGGCGAAGAAGTTCACTGAGAGTCTCCGAGGCGCTTTGCCTGAACAGTGTCATCCCAACGAAAAGGCGAGCATGGATATCGAGCTGAGAAAGGGCATTCCTTTGTCATTCTGAGGCCCGTCGCAACGGGCCGAAGAATAAGATTTCCTGGCTGAAGTTTCTCACTTTTGGCGGAGTACGTCTCCTGCACATAGCCTATTCTTCGGTCGTCCGCTGCAGCGGACGCCTCAGAATGACAATGACGGGCTTTTCGTTGAGCGGTACGACGGGTCTTTAGGGTCAGCAGGAGCCGATCCCTCCCTCCGATCGGGATGACACTGAAAGGGTTGAGGAAGGCGGTGATGGGACTCACTTTTGTTCCCCGAGGCGCTTGGACTTTTCGTAGGCGGCGATGACGGCGTCGAGGATGGCGCGGCGGAAGCCCGCGCGTTCGAGTGCCAGGAGGGCCTCGGCGGTGGTGCCGCCGGGGGAGGTGACCATGTCGCGCATCTCGGCGGGGTGGCGGCCGGTCTCTTTGACCATCTGGGCACTGCCGAGGACGGTCTGGAGGACGAGCCTGCGGGCCATGTCGCGGGACATGCCGAGGTGGACGCCCGCGTCTATGAGGCTTTCGATGAAGAGGAAGACGTAGGCGGGGCCGCTGGCGCTGAGGGCGGTGGCCATGTCTATGAGCTTCTCGTCGGTGACGTAGGCCTCCTCGCCGAGGGTGCGGAGCATGTCGCGGGTGGCGTTGACCTGGTCGCGGGGGACGGAGGGGGTGGCAGTCCAGACGGTCATGCCGGCACCGATCTGCGCGGGGGTGTTGGGCATAACGCGGACGATGGCGCTGGTGCCGAGGCCCTTGGCGAGGGTCTCGATGCGGGCGCCGGCGATGATGGAGACGACGGCCTGGCCGGGCTGGAGCAGCTTGGCGAGGTCGGGCATGAGGTCGCCGAGGTTCTGGGGCTTGACGGAGAGGACGACGAGGTTTGCGCCGGGGACGACGCTGCGCGCGAGGAGGTCGGCGCGGACGCCGTACTTCTGGACGAGGAGGCTGCGGCGCGTGTCCACGGGCTCGCTGACGGCGATGTCGGCGGGGGCGGCGAGCTTGGCACGGAGGAGGCCGGCGATGAGGGCCTCGCCCATGATGCCGCCGCCGATGAACGTGATTTTCATGGTTGGCCGCGTTTTGTCCTAGGGATGCGTGTGTTCACACGATTGTCTCACCCTCACCCCTACGATGCCGCCTCGGCATCGTAGGCCCTCCCCCGCAGAGCGGGGGAGGGGTAGTATGACCCCTTTCCCCGCCAGGGGAGAGGGACTTCGCCCCGACAACTCGGGGTGAAGGGGTGAGGGCCCTCTGCGCCGCCGCGAGTGCTGTGCTGCTCATGCGAGGCGGCTTTCGGAGGCGAGGAGGGATGCGACGCGGAGGGCTTCGAGCATGCTCTGGTGGTCGGCGAGGCCCTTGCCGGCGATGTCGAAGGCGGTGCCGTGGTCCACGGAGGTGCGGATGAAGGGGAGGCCGAGGTTGACGGCGATGCTCTTGGCCCAGTTGTGGACCTTGACGGGGATGTGTCCCTGGTCGTGGTACATGGCGAGGACGACGTCGTAGCGGCCCGCGATGGCGAGGGGGAAGAGGGTGTCGGATGGAACGGGGCCGGTGGCCTCGATGCCGAGGGCGCGGGCTTCCTGGACGGCCGGCGTGAGTTGCTGGGCTTCCTCGTTGCCGAGCAGGCCGCCGTCGCTGGCGTGGGGGTTGAGGGCGGCGACGCCGATGCGCGGCTTGGGGAAGCCCCAGCGTTTGAAGTGGCCGTCGGTGAGCTGGAGTTTGGCAAGGACGTTGGCCTTGGTGACGTAGTCGGGGGCGTGGCGCAGCGACTTGTGGGTGGTGAGGTGGACGACGCGGAGGGAGTCGGCGACGAGCATGGTGGCGACGTGGGTGGCGCCGGTCTGCTTCTGGAAAATCTCCATGTGGCCGATGTCTTTGTAGCCCGCGAGGCTGCACGCCTCCTTGTTGATGGGCGCGGTGGTGATGGCGGCGATCTTGCCCGCGGCGGCGAGCTCGCCCGTCTTGAGCACCCACTCGACGGAGGCCTTGCCCGCTTCGGCGGAGACCTTGCCGACGGCGATGCGGCCGAAGTCGAGGTTTTCGAGGTCGAGGACGAGGACGGGGACGGCGCCGTTGTCCCAGTTCAGGTCATCGAAGGAGTGGGCGGCGCGGGTCTTGGCCCTGGAGCCGGTGATGCGGAGGGCGGCGTCGAGCGCGGCGGCGCTGCCGACGACGAAGGGGCGGCAGCGGGCGTGGACGGCCTTGTCCACGATGGCCTTGGCGACGACCTCGGGGCCGACGCCGGCTGGGTCGCCCATGGTGACGGCGATGATGGGTTTCGTGGTCAAATCTGCCTCGCGCTCTACCCCTCACCCTATGGCCCCGACCGGTCGGGGCCATAGGCCTCTCCCTCAAGGGGAGAGGAGGATTTCTGGTCAATCTGGGGCATTATACCCCGGCATAGCCTGGAAGACGAAGGGCCCCGAGCTTTCGGGGCCCTTCGCGGGAACGCCTACTCCGACATCGGCTCCGCGTGCCTGTCTGCGGCAACTGCTTTCACCAGACCCCTGCCGCTCCGCGTTTGAGAGAGGCTGGGGTGATTACACCGGGAGGCGCCCCCTTCGGTCCTCCCTGTGGGTCAGGTTACTTCTTCTTGGCGGTGGTCTTCTTGGCGGCCTTTTTCGCTGGCATCCTTACCTCCAAAGTCTCGCTTACTCGCACTTGCTGTAGCCGCAGTCCGGGCAGCGCAGGCAGCCTTCCTGGGCGACCAGGTAGCCGGAGCAGTCTGGACAACGGGCGCCGGACGGCCTGGGGGCCAAGGCAGCGTCATGGGTGCCGTTGGAGATGGCTTTCGGTTGGAGGAGCGGGGCTGCGTTGGAGGGGAAGAGGCCGAGCTGCGCGGCAGCGTCGCCGGCGGTGACGGCCTTGGGGTCTGCGGCGGCGGGCAGGGTGCGGCCCTGGTTCTCGAGGTGGCGGCTGATGATGAGGGCGACGGCGTCGGGGGCGGAGCGGACGAGCGTGCCGGCCTCCCAGACGGGGTCGCAGGTGATGCCGCGGAGCTGCTCGACGATCTGCGCGGCGTCCACGCCGGAGCGGAGGGCGAGGGAGATGAGGCGGGAGATGGCCTCGAGCTGGGCGGAGTCGCAGCCACCGGCCTTGCCGAGGGTGGAGAAGACTTCGAAGGGGTGGCCGGCCTCGTCAAAGTTGATGGTGACGTACATATTCCCGTGGCCGGTGCGGACGCGCTCGGTAATGCCGCTGACGATGCCGGGCCGCTGGCGTGGGAGGAGGTTGTGGCGGGCGCCGGCGGCCACGGGCTCGCGTCCCTTGGACGAAGGCTCCTCGACGACCTCGGGGTGCGCGGCAAACGGTGCTTCGGCCTTGGGCTTGCCCTTGGTGCCGGCGGTGAGGACCTCTTTCTCGCGGCTGCCCGCGCGATAGACGGTGATGCCCTTGCAGCCGAGCTCCCAGGCGAGCATGTAGGCGGTGCGGACGTCCTCGGCGGTGGCGCTGTTGGGGAAGTTGATGGTCTTAGAAATGCCGGAGTCCACGCTCTCCTGGAAGGCGGCCTGCATGCGGACGTGCCACTCGGGGGAGATGTCGGAGGCGGTGACGAAGACACGCTTGGCCCAGGCGGGGACGTCGGGGCGGTCCTGGATGGAGCCGCCGTCGGCGAGGTAGCGCATGAGCGCTTCGCTGTAGAAGCCGCCGTCGCGGGCGGCCTTCTCGAAGGTCTTGTCCACGTAGATGAGGCTTTCGCCGCCGAGGATGTTGTGCTTGTGATAGGAGAGGGCGAAGGCGGGCTCGCAGCCGCTGGAGCAGCCGGCGATCATGGAGATGGTGCCGGTGGGCGCGACGGTGAGGCGGCAGGCGTTGCGCATCTTGGGCATGCAGGGGGCGTCGTACTTGCTGCCCTTGAAGGCGGGGAAGACCCCGCGGGTCTCGGCCAGCTCGGAGGACATCTTGTCGGACTCGGCCCGGATGAATTTCATGACCTTGCGGCCGAGTTCGACGCCCTCTTCGGAGTCGTAGGGGATGCGGAGGGCCATGAGCATGTCGGCGAAGCCCATGATGCCGAGGCCGATCTTGCGGGTGGCCTTGGTCATCCGCTCGATCTTGTCCACCGAGTAGGCGTTGGCGTCTATCACGTTGTCGAGGAAGCGGACGGTGATGCGGGTGGTCTCGCGGAGGCGGTCCCAGCTCACGTCCTTCTCGGTGATGAAGTGGGCGAGGTTGATAGAGCCGAGGTTGCAGGACTCGTAGGGGAGGAGGGGCTGCTCGCCGCAAGGGTTGGTGGCGGTCATACGGCCGATGTGGAGGGTCGGGTTGTCGCGGTTGACGGCGTCGAGGAATATCATGCCGGGCTCGCCGTTGCGCCAAGCGCCCTCGACGATCTTCTTGAAGACCGTGCGGGCGTCGAGGTGGCCGGTGACTTGGCCGGTGCGCGGCTCGCGCAGTTCGTAGCTGCTGCCGTCGCGGACGGCCTGCATGAACTCGTCGGAGGCGCCGACGGAGATGTTGAAGTTGTGGATCTGGCCCTCGACGTGCTTGCAGGTGATGAACTCTTCGATGTCGGGGTGGTGGACGTCCATGACGGCCATGTTGGCGCCGTCGCGCTTGCCGCCCTGGGTGACGAGGGTGGAGACGGAGGAGAGGTGGCGCAGGACGGCGATGGGGCCGCAGGCCTTGCCGTGGGTGGTGGCGATGGCTGCGCCCTTGGGGCGGATGCCGGAGAGGGCGAAGCCGGTGCCGCCGCCGAACTTCTGGACCATTGCGGCCTCTTTGGCGGTGGTCATGATGCCCTCCATGCTGTCATCGAGGCCGATGACGAAGCAGGCGGAGAGGGTGCCCGCGCCGGTGCCGGCGTTCATGAGGGTAGGGGAGTTTGGGACGAAGTCGAGGGAGGCCATGATGCCGTAGAACTGCTCCTCGGCCTCTTTGGCCTCGGCCTCGGTGCCGTGGAGGAACTCGGGCTGCGCGATGGCGTGGGCCACCCTGCGGAGCATGCCCTCCGGGGTCTCGTACACCTCGCCATTGGCGTTACGGCGCAGGTAGCGCTTCTGGAGGACGACGCGCGCGTTCTCCGAAAGGTCTATTTTGTGTTCAACTTTGCTCCCATTGGCAGGTACACTGACGCCGACGGGAGATGTGGACTTGGTAGATATGTCCTTCTTGGCCATGAAATCCTCTCCTGCCATATACATTCATCATAGTGCTGGGGAGCCGCCGCGTGTGTCGCCAACCGACGGAATCCCTGTGTTGTAGTATCCGGTGTTTCGCTGGTTCGATCCGGTAGTTCGCTTCGGTTCTTGACCATGAGGGATGATTCTAGCACGAAACAGAACACTTGGTCTAGTGTTACCGGGGAGCCGAGCTAGACCCGCTGGTTAGGCGGGCCTACTCGGCGGGGTCAATGGTTTACGACCCCTCCGGCGCCGGGGCGGGGAGACGACCGTCTCCTCCTCGGCGATGAGTGGAAGCTGGTTGCTGGGGACGGCCGGGGCCGCGGGTTTGGGGGCCAAGAGGGCGTCTATCTCTTCCTTGAAGGTCTCGATGTCGCGGAAGTCGCGATAGACGCTGGCGAAGCGGATGTAGGCGACGCGGTCCAACTCCTTGAGCCGGTCCATGACCAACTGGCCGATGAGCTTGGCTGGAACCTCGGCCTTGCCGGTCTCGGCGAGGCCGGCCTCGACCTCGGAGACAATCTTCTCGAGGGTGCCGACGGGGAGGGGGCGCTTGGCGCAGGCCTTGGTGAGGCTGGCCCAGAGCTTGTCGCGGTTGAACTCCTCGCGGCGGCCGTCGCGCTTGACGACGAGGAGGGCGCGGGCCTGGACGAGCTCCATGGTGGTGAAGCGGAGGCCGCAGCGTAGGCACTCGCGGCGGCGGCGGATGCCCTCGCGGGACTCGCGGGAGTCTATGACCTTGGTATCGTTATTGCCGCAGTACGGGCAGGACACGCGCCAACCAACCTTCCGAAACTATGCCCGGCCAGCCTTTTGACAGGGCCTCAGTACACAAGCTATCGTGAGGCCCGCAGAGAATACCACTAGATTTTGTGGCATGTCAAGAGGACTTTGCGAGGATTTGAGAAAGTGTTTAGATTTCTCCGAAATCGTGAAGGAGTTCACGAATAACCCCTCACCCTATGCTACCCGCCATGGCGGGTGGCATAGACCTCTCCCGCAAGGGGAGAGGAGGAAATCGTGGTCCCGGGTGTTGTGCTGTGCTCAGTACGGCAGGTGCGGGGAGCCGTGAGAAAACAGAGAGGGCCCCGACTGCTCGGAGCCCTCTCGCCTTTGGGGAGGGATTTCGTTACGGTGCTAGCGTGAGCCGAAGGGCTTGCTGCCGTTGGTCTGGGGGTTGGCGATGGGCTGGCGCATGGGCTTAGGCTTGTTCATGCGGCGCAGGAAGGGCGGGACATCCACGTTGTCGGGCGTGCCGAGGCTGGGGACGCTGGCGCTGCCAGCCAGGGCGCTGCGGAGCATGTTGTCCACCTGGGCGTCCTTTTCGGCCTCGCCCTCTACGGGCGGGAAGCCGGTGGCGATGACGGTAAGCTTGATCTCGTTCTCCATCTTGGGGTCGGTGACCATGCCGAAGATGATGTTGGCATCGGGGTCCACGACGCGCTGGATGACCTCGGCGGCCTGGTGGAGTTCGTTGAGTTTAAGGTCTGTGCCGCCGGTGACGTTGAAGAGGACGCCGGTGGCGCCGTCTATGGAGACGTCGAGCAGGGGATTGGAGATGGCCTGTTGGGCGGCGTCGCGGGCGCGGTTCTCGCCCTTGCCGCGGCCGACGGACATCCAGGCCATGCCCGCGTCGCGCATGATGGCCTGAACGTCGGCGAAGTCGAGGTTGATGTCGCCGGCGTCAGTGATGAGCTCGGCGATGGACTGGACGGCGAGGCGGAGGACGTCATCGGCGACCCGGAAGGCGTTCTCGGCCGTGATCTCCTCCTCGCAGACGAGGTGGAGCCGCTCGTTGGGGATGGCGATGAGGGTGTCCACATGCTGGCGGAGGCGGCGGATGCCCTCCTCGGCCTGGCGGGCGCGGCGGATGCCCTCGAAGGCGAAGGGGCGGGTGACGACGCCGACGGTGAGGGCACCGGTCTCCTTGACGACCTGGGCGATGACGGGAGCGGCGCCGGTGCCGGTGCCGCCGCCCATGCCCGCGGCGATGAAGACCATGTCCGACTCGCGCATGGACTCGAGGATCTCCTCACGGCTCTCCTCACCGGCCCTGGCGCCGACGTCGGGATTGCCGCCGACGCCCTTGCCGTTGGTCAGTTGGTCGCCGATGGAGATCTTGAGCGGGACGTCGCTCTTCAACAGGGCCTGGGTATCGGTGTTGCACACCAGATACTCCACGCCGTTGATGCGCTCCTTGAACATGCGGGAGACGGCGTTGGAGCCGCCGCCGCCCACTCCGATAACTTTGATCCGCGTTACGCCGTCGGGTTGCTTCTTGTTGTTCACGGACATGAGATCCCTCCCCCTTTTATTGGTGTTTTGGTGCTAGCACTGCCCAGGGCGCCCATCGCTTCATCTGTTTCGACCACATGGCGATGAGGCCCGTGAGGCCCGATTCCAAACCGAAAGACTTGCGGGATGCGGCCGCGGCAGGAGCCTCGGCTGCGGCCCACAGCATAATGCCGACGCCTGTGGCGTAGGCGGGGTTCTGCAACTCGGGAGGCACATGGCTGTGGCCATTAGGAGCGCCGGTGCGGACGTGGCCGCGGAACGTGCGCTGGACCATGTGTTGGAGGCCGGGGAGTTTCGCGCCGCCGCCGGTGAGGACGATGGCGCTGTCTTCCATCTGGGTCTCGTTGACCTTGGACTTGATCATGTACACGAGCTCTTGGGCGCGTTCTTTGACGAGTTGGCAGACCTCGCGGCGCTGGATGCGCTGCTCGACGTCCTTCTCAGGGACGGGGAGGACGACGACATCCTTCATATCCACAGAGACAGGGTCTGCGGAGGCGTACTTGACCTTGATCTCCTCGGCCGCCTCGCGGGTGGTGTGGTAGGCCTGGACGAGGTCGTTGGTGAACTGAGAGCCGGCGACTGGGATGACGCCGGTGTAGCAGATATGGCCATGCTGGAAGCCGACGATGTCGGTGGTGCCGCCGCCGATGTCCACGATGACGGCGCCGTGCTCGCGTTCCTCGGGCGTGAGGACGGAGAGGGCGCTGGCGAGCGGCTCGAGGACGAGACCATCCACGCGGAGGGCGGCACCCTCGACGGCCTTAACGAGCTTCTCGATATAGTAGCTGCCGCCGGTGACCAGGTGGGCTTCGACCTCGAGGTGGCGGCTGTGCATGCCGACGGGGTTGCGGATGCCGGTCTCGCCGTCGACGGCATACTCCATGGGGATGGCGTGGATGACCTTGCGGCCCGGCTCGGCCGCGCTGCTGGCGGAGGCTGCGGCGATGCGTTGCGACATGCGGCGCAGGTCCTCGGCGGTGACGACGCCGGAGGAGCCGATGCCCTCGAAGGTCTGGTGGGCATTCTCGAAGGTGACGTGGGCGCCGGTGACGCCGATGTAGGCGGACTTAATGCGCTGTCCGGTCTGACGTTCGACATCGGCGACGGACTCGCGGATAGCCTGAGAGGTGGCGGCGACATCCTCGACGTTGCCCTTGCGCAGGCCGTCGTTCGGGACGGTGCTGTGGGCCAGCACACGGACGTCGCCCGCAGCGCCGACCTGGCCGACGACGGTAAACACCTTTGTGGTGCCGACGTCTATCGCCACAATCGTTCTTCCCTGACTTATCATTACCATGTAATGCGCTCCGTGACTTTCTTCCTCGTGGCCCCTAATGTGCGTTCCGCGACGCGTATCTTTGCGCTTCGACTCCTCGGATTTGTCCTTACCTCTTCCTCCGTTGGCTTGACCACTTTGCGGCTGACCAGCCTCAGCGTGGCCGTGTGTCCACAGGTGCAGGGCGGGGCAGATGGCCCGCACAGGCAGCCGGTGCTTTCCCGGCGCATGAACTCCTTGACCAGCCTGTCCTCCAGGGAGTGGTAGCTGAGCACTACCAGCCTCCCGCCGCCCGCCAGGACCTGTACCGCCTGGGCTAGGCCCGCCTCGATGTTGCCCAACTCAGCGTTGACGGCGATGCGGATGGCCTGGAAAGTGCGGGTCGCAGGGTGGATGCGGCCGTGGCCATGTCCGCCTGCCGCCCGGGCCACCACGTCCGCAAGTTGGGTCGTGGTCGTCAGCGGTCTTGCCGCCACGATCGCCCGCGCGATGCGCCTCGACCTATGCTCCTCGCCCAGCTTGTAGATCAGGTCGGCCAGCTCACGCTCGGACATGGTGTTCACCAGGCGCTCCGCGGTGAGCTTCTGCCGGGTGTCGAACCGCATGTCCAGCGGCCCTTCGCCTGCGAAGCTGAAGCCGCGTGCGGGCCGGTCGAGCTGGGCCGAGGAGAAGCCGAGGTCGAACAGGATGCCGTCGGCGCCCATGAAGCCGTTGTCCACAGCGAACCGTTCGAGGCCGGCGTAGCTGCCCCTCACCAGTGTGACCTTGTCAAGGTGCTTCTCGAGGCGGCGGCGGGCCGTCGCCAGCGAGTCTTCGTCCAGGTCCAGCCCCAACAGCCTTGGAGCTTGCTCGGCGGCTGCCAGAATCGCCTCGGCATGGCCGCCCTCTCCAACCGTACAGTCTATGTACGAGCCGCCTGGCCGGATCCCCAGGGCCTCGACGACCTCCCTGACCATCACCGGGTTATGCACCACTGGCGCCACTGTCAGGGCCTCGGCCCGGAGGCCGCCCGTGCCGCCGAGGGCTTGGCGTAGCCATCGGCAGGCGTGCGGTGCGGTCTCGTGTTAGAATGTGCTACGCGGCGGCGCGACCGAAATGAGAAAGGCCGACGCGCTATGGATGAAAGTCTCCCAAGAACCAGGTTTTGCCGCAAGGTGATTTTGTACAAGTTTGAGACGAATTCAAGAATAAGACTGAGCTATGGTTAACGCAAAAGACGGGGCGGTGTTCCGCGTGGGCGTGCTGACCATCAGCGACGCGGGCTACAAGGGCGAGCGAACGGACACATCGGGCGAGGCCATCGTGCAGATGATGTCGGGCCCAGGCTACCGGCTGGCGCGGCGGGAGATCGTGCCGGACGAGAGCGAGATGATTGCGGAGAAGCTGTCGGAGTGGTGCGACGGCGGCGAGGTGGACGTCATCATCACGACGGGCGGGACGGGCCTTGGGCCGCGGGATGTGACGCCGGAGGCAGTGCTGGCCATCGTGGACATCGAGGTGCCGGGGATCGGCGAGGCGATGCGGATGGGCACGCTGAAGCACACGCCGCTGGCGATGCTGAGCCGCGCGGTCGCGGGGGTACGCAACGGCTGCCTCATCGTGACGCTGCCGGGCAGCCCCCAAGCGGTTCGCGAGTGCCTGGAGATCGCCGCGCCGGTCATCCCGCACGCCCTGGAGATGATACGGGGATGGCGTGGCCACCCGGCGCATTAGCTAGGCTCCAGCCATGCGGTTCGATGTGCTGACGCTGTTCCCGGGGATGTTCACGGGGCCGTTTTCGGAGGGTGTTGTGGGCCGCGCGATGGAGAAGGGCCTCGTGGAGGTGCGGCTGCACGACTTCCGGAAGTACGCACGTGACCGGCACGGGACGGTGGATGACGCGCCGTTCGGCGGCGGCGCCGGCATGGTGCTGAAGCCGGAGCCGCTGTTCGAGGCCGTGGACGTGCTGAAGGCCGAGGCGGGGCCGGAGGGTGTCGGGCCGGTCATCATGCTCTCGCCGCAGGGGCGCGTGCTGGCGCAGGCGCTGGCGGAGGAACTGGCGCGGCAGCCGCGCATGGTGCTCATCTGCGGTCGCTACGAAGGCGTGGACGAGCGCGTGAGGGAGCGGCTGGCGACGGACGAGATCAGCGTGGGCGACTACGTGTTGAGTGGGGGCGAGCTAGCGGCGATGGTGCTGATGGACGCGGTGTCGCGGCTGGTACCGGGTGTGGTCGGGTCGCCGAAGTCCACGGAGGGGGATACGTTCTCGGGCGGGCTGTTGCAGCACCCGCAGTACACGCGGCCGCCGGAGTACCGGGGCTGGCGCGCGCCGGAGGTGCTGCTGTCGGGGAACCACGGCGAGATCGCGCGGTGGCGGCGGCGCGAGTCGCTGCGGCGGACGCTGCTGCGCAGGCCGGACCTGCTGGAGCGGGCGGCACTGTCAGAGGAGGAGCGGCGATTCGTGGAGGAGTTACGGCGGGAGATGGGGAAGCCTTCGGTCGAAGGGGATGGTGGGCACTAAGCGCCGCTCCGGGTTGCGATGGAACGGGCGCCTGTATAGAATGTGGTAAAGTAGAAGGCAATCCCGAGACCTCACAAGAGGTCTCGACTTGTGAGAGGCCCCCTATGGTAGCAGTCCATCATCTCGTCGCGGTCAAGGCGAACCCGAAGGTCCAGGACTTCCGCCCGGGCGACACCGTGCGGGTCGGCATCCGCGTCAAGGAAGGCGACAGGACGCGCATACAGCAGTTCGAGGGCGTGGTCATCCGCAGGCGCGGCGGCGGCGCTGGTGCCACGTTCACGGTGCGGCGCGTGAGCCACGACGTGGGCGTGGAGCGCACGTTCTACCAGTTCGCCCCCGCTGTGGCCTCTGTTGATGTGATTAGGCGCGGCGACGTGAAGCACGCCCGGCTGTACTACCTGCGCGAGAAGACGGGACGTCACGCGCGCATTAAAGAGAAGCGGGGCGCTGTCATCGCCCAGCCTGCTGTGGCCCCGCCGAAGGCCGAGGTTGCCAAGGCCGAGCCTGCAGCCGCACCGGCTGCCCCTGCGGCCCCCGCGGCAGCACCCGCTGCTGCGCCTGCCGCTCCCGCCCAAGAGGGCGCTGCGCCGAAGCAGCCGTAACGCAACCCTTCGCGATCTGCTCCGTAGGGGGCGGCCTTTGGGCCGCCCCCTACGTGTTTCCGGCGGGCCGGGTTAGACTGTAGGGATGTTCAGACAGAGGCTCGGCCATGAGGTTCGCTGAGGTCGCGGTGGACGCGCCGGCGGGCCACGGCCGGACGTTCAGCTACTCGTTCCCCGACTCGCTCGACCTGCAGCCGGGGCGGCTCGTGCGCGTCACCTTCGGAGCGCAGCGGCTGCAGGGCATCGTGTTCTCGCTGGAGGCGGCGCCGAAGGTGCCGGAGACGCGGGACGTGCTGGGCGTGGTGGATGCGGCGCCGTACCTGACCCCTGTGCAGCTCGACTTGGCGCGGTGGGTGTCGGAGTACTATCTGTGCTCGCTGTTCGAGGCGGCGTCGCCGATGCTGCCGCCGGGTTCTCGGGCGAGACCGAGGGTGGTGGTGTCGCTTGGCCCGAAGGCGGAGGAGGCGGCTGGCGCACTCACAGAAGCACAGCGCCGGGTGGTGGAGTACGTGCGGCGGCAAGGGCCGGTGGACAGGACGCGGCTGGTGAGGGCGATGGGTACGTGGGCGGAGGGCGCGGTGACGTCGCTGTCGCGGCGCGGTGTGCTGGCGGTGACGGGCGGTCCTGAGCGGAAGGGTGTTGCGGCGAAGTACGTGGTGGTGCTGTCGTTGAGGATTCCGACTTCGGACATCGAGGCGAGGCTTGCGGAGATGAAGCGCGCGCCACGGCAAGCGGCGCTGCTGGCGGCGTTGGCCTCCGGGCGAGGACAGATGGAGGCTGCTGAGGCCAGGCGGGAGTACGGCAGCGGCGCGGTCAAGGCCCTGCTGGAGCGTGGGTGGGCCGCCGATGTGGAGGAGCGGGTGCAGCGCGACCCGCTGGCAGGGAAGGCGTTTGCAGCCACGCCGCCGGTCACGCTGACGGCGGCGCAGTCGGCGGCGGCGCAGGCCATCCGTGCGGCGCTGGAGGATGCTTCCGCTACGCCGAGGGCGTTCCTGCTCCAGGGGGTGACGGGCAGCGGGAAGACGGAGGTCTATCTGGACGCAGTGGGCCGGTGCCTAGCGCTGGGCAAGCGGGCCATCGTGCTGGTGCCGGAGATCGCGCTGACGCACCAGACCATCGAGCGGCTGGAGGGGCGGTTCTCCGGCCAGGTGGCGGTGCAGCACAGCGGGCTAACCGCGGGGGAGCGGTTCGACCAGTGGTGGGAGGTCAAGCAGGGCGCGTACGGCGTGGTGGTGGGGTCGCGGAGCGCGGTGTTCGCGCCGCAGCCGGACCTGGGCCTCGTGGTCGTGGACGAGGAGCACGAGTGGACGTATAAGCAGGAGGAGGCGAGCCCTCGCTATCATGCCCGCGAGGTGGCGCTGCGGCTGGCGTCGCTGACCGGCGCGGCGGTGGTGATGGGCAGCGCGTCGCCGGACGTGGAGTCGTACCGGCGGGCGGAGCGCGGCGCGTACCGGCTGCTGACCCTGCCGGAGCGGGTCACTGGGTCGCCCACAGGAGGCGCATCACCCCTGGCGGCGGTCGAGGTCGTGGACATGCGGCGGGAGCTGCGCGAGGGGAACACGGGGATGTTCAGCCGGGCGCTGTCGGCGGCGCTGGAGCGGTGCCTGGAGTCGGGCGGGCAGGCCATCCTGTTCCTGAACCGGCGGGGGACGTCGTCCATGATGTGCCGGGGCTGCGGGGCCATCGTGCGGTGCAGCCGGTGCGACGTGGCGCTGACGTACCACGAGGAGGCGCAGCGGCTCATCTGCCACCAGTGCGGGCAGCGGCGGGCGCAGCTGGAGCAGTGCGCCAAGTGCCTGGCGTTCACGCTGGGGTTCTATGGGACGGGCACGCAGGGCGTGGCGGCCGAGGTGGCGCGGCGGTTCCCAGGCATGAGGGTGCTGCGGTGGGACCGGGATACGTCGAAGTCAGCAGGCGACGTGGAAGCGATGCTGACGGCGTTCCAGGACGGGGAGGCGAGGGTGCTGGTGGGGACGCAGATGGTGGCGAAGGGGCTGCACTTCCCGTCGGTGACGCTGGTGGGGGTGGTGGCCGCGGACATCGGCCTGGGCGTGCCGGACTTCCGCGCGGGGGAGCGGACGTTCCAGCTGCTGTGCCAGGTGGCGGGCCGGGCCGGACGGGGCGAGAAGCCTGGGCGCGTGGTCGTGCAGACGTTCCAGCCGGAGAACTACGCCGTCCGCGCGGCGGCGACGCAGGACTACCCGACGTTCTATCAGCAGGAGCTGCGCGCCCGCCAGGAACAGGGCAACCCGCCGTTCAGTCGCCTGGTGCGGCTGACGCACGCGCACACGAACGCGGCGCTGGCGGAGCGGGAGGCGCTGCGGCTGGCGGCGGCCCTGCGAGAGGAGCGCGACGCGGCGGGCATGGGCGACCCGCAGGTGCTGGGGCCGGTGCCGGCGTTCCCGCCACGGCTGCGCGGCCACTACCGCTGGCAGGTGCTCCTGCGTGGGGCCAAGCCGCGGGCGCTGCTGGATAAGACCACTATACCCCGCGAGTGGACCGTGGACGTGGACCCGGTGGGGCCATAGACTCGTGCCGAACTTATGGCCACCTTATCCCCTAAGGACACTACTTTTCCTTGTTGACAAGCCAGATTTGGCTCTCATCACTGGCCAACAAGCGTTCTTGGAGTATTGGGAACTTTTCTAAGACCAGCCTAAAGCTTTCTAGCATCAAAGCGTCAGGAACAATGGGAATGTTCTTGTCCTGGATGACCAATCGCCCGCCTCGAAGGGCCAAGTCATCTAGGTAGATGTCGCCCTTAGTCAGAAAGTTTTCTCGCCACCAGCTACTTCCGAATTGCTGAGTGCCGTTTTTGTATTGACGGATACGGTCCAGTAGATTCTTGGTTTCACCGATAAGCACACCGGTTTTCCCCGCATACGGACCATTGGTGACGTTTCCCTCCCACCTATGGACCGCAGGCCCTGTATGACTGCACTTCGTTTCGAGCAATCGCGGAGGGAGACTTTGAAAGGTCAGATGCGAGCCCTCGAAGATGAATGGCTCCCACTGATATTCGATCTTGAGGTCTAGCAAACTCACGCAGGGTTCCTGTGCCTAGGCGTACTTGTCGCGGAGGATGCGGGAAGCGGCGGCGAGGTTCTTCATCTTGGCGTAGCACTCGTCCACGGGCACCTGGTGGCGGATGTCGGGCGCGAAGCCGCAGTCGGGGTTGAGGCTCAGGCGGTCCTTGTCCACGTACTTCATCGCCGCCTCGACGCGGGCGGCGATGGTCTCCGGGGTGTCGAGGGTCTCGGTGCGCGGGTCCACGCAGCCCAGGCCGACGAGCACGTCGTCACGCAGGTTCTTGAGGATGGAGACGTTGCCCGCGACGGGGATGCTGAACTCCAGGACGAACTGGTCCACCTTGATCTTGTTGAAGGCGCTGATGACGCGCTCGTAGCCGCCCTCCCAGTGCCAGCCGCGGTAGAGGGAGTTCCAGCGGCAGCCGTGCATGGCGAGGCGCACGCCCTTGACGCCTGAGATGGCCTCGTTGATTTTCTCGGCAGCCAGGTCGAGGTCGCGCTGCAGGCTCCCGTAGAACGGCTCCTTCTTCGAGTCGAGGAGGGAGGTCATGTCGGGCTCGTCGATCTGGATGACGTCCACGCCGGTGTCGCGCAGGGCGATGATCTCGTCGCGGACGACGGGGACGAGGGCGTCGAGGAACTGCTCGCGCTTGGGGTAGGCCTTCTTGGAGAGCTCAGGATCCCAGAGGCGCACCGAGAGGATGTAGGGCGAGGGGGCGCAGACCTTGATGGCGCGGTCGGTATGCTCGCGGAGGAACTTGCCCTCCTTGGCGATGAAGCCCTTGTGGCGGACGCGGAGCGGCTCGGTGACGTACACGCCGATGCGCAGGCCGGGCCGCTCGTCGCCCACGAAGCCCTCGCAGATGTTAGCGATGACGTTGGTGTAGGAGTGGCGGCGCCACTCGCCGTCGGAGATGAGGTCAATGCCCGCGGCCTCTTGTAGGGCGATGGCGTAGCCGACGGCGGCGTCCATCTGCGGCGAGTAGGCCGCCTTGGCCGACTCTGCGCCGGGGTGCCTAGGCAGGATGTCGCGGACGAGCGGCGGGCGCGTGATGCTGCCGACGACGCCCGCGGCAAAGGGCACGTCGAGGCGGGAGCGCTTGGCCTTCGTCGCGGCGGCTTTGGTGGCCTTCGTTGGCCTGGTCGCGGTCTTGGTGGACATGGATGGCATATTCGCTCCTCCTGTTGGATATGCCCCTCACCCTATGCCGACCTCTGAGGTCGGCATAGGCCTCTCCCTCAAGGCGAGAGGAGGATCAACTACGCGAACGTCAAGGCTCTGGCGGGATTGCCCACCAGTATGGTGTCGAGCTGCTGCTGTGTCCAGCCGCGCTTGCGCATACGCGGGGCGATGCTGTCCAGGACGTGGGTGTAGCCCCTGCCGCCATAGCGGGTGTAGTGGGTGAGCAGGCAGACGTCGTGGCACATGATGATCTGTTCCAGGTGGCCGTTGCCCCTCAGGAAGTCAAGCATCTCCATGCGCTGGACGTCGGAGATGACGGTGTCGGTCATGCCGCGGTAGATGTGGGAGGTGTCCTCGAAGGAGCCGAAGCCGTCGAACTCGAGGAAGACGCCGGTCTGGGCCAGGGCGCGGAGGGCGCCCTGGTCGCGCATGACGGAGCAGAGGTGGCCGACGACGACATGTCTGGGGTCGGCGCCGGCCTTCGTCAGGGTCTCGACGATCTGGATGGGGGAGTTGACGTGGAAGCCGGGGTGGATGGTGATGGGTGCGCCGGTCTCGACCTGGGCATGGGCCGAGGCGCGGAGTATCTTGCGCTCGTTGTCGGACATGGGGTAGAAGTTGCCGACCTCGCCGATGATGCCGCTCTTGACGCCGGTGTCGCCGACGCCGGCGGTGATGTCGCGGACGATCTGCTCGGCCAGCTGGTGTTCGGTGCGCTCGCCCATGTCGGCGGGGTGGAAGATGGGGACGTACCAGGACGCGCCCATGACGACATTCAGGCCGGTGGCGCGTGAGATGCGCGTTAGGGCCAGCGGGTCGCGGGCGATGCCGATGGAGGTGGTGTCCACCAGGGAGCCGCCGCCGGCGTGCTTGAACCGCAGCACCTCCTCGGTGGCGGCCTTCTCGTCGAGGACCTTGACGTCCACGAAGGTCTCGTACCGCCTAGCGGCATGGCGGCCCAGGTCTTCCATGGCGATGGGCTTGTACATATAGAAGCGCTTGCTGGCTTCTTCGGGGACGGAGGAGTAGTTGGTCAGGTCGAGGAGCAGGTGCTCGTGCATGAGGGTGATGCCGAGGGCGGACGGCTCGATGGGGCCGAGGACGGTCTGGACCTTGCCGGAAAGAGCGGACTTCTTGGTGGACGTCCCGGCGCGTCGGGACGTGGCGCGTGTGGTCATGGGGCCTCCTTGTCTGGTTGGTTGTAGATGATACTCCTTGCGGCGGCGACTATGTACCGCCCTCTACGCGAACGTCAAAGCGCGGGCGGGGTTATGGATGAGGATGGTGTCGAGCTGCTGCTGGGTCCAGCCGCGTTTCCTCATGCGGGGGACGATGTTTTCCAGGACATGGGCATAGCCCTTGCCGCCGTAGCGGACGAGGTGGGCCTTCATGCAGACATCATTCGCCACCAAAAGCCGGTCCAGGTATCCCGCAGAAGTTACGGCCTCGAGCTTCTCGATCCGTTGGTCATCGTTGGGCTCGATGACGGGCTGAGGGGCGGTGCCGTTGAACGACGTGTCTTCCTCGCCGAAGGTGTCGTACTCCAGGTAGCATCCCGTTTCCGCCAGGCGTCTGACCGCCTTCATGTCGTGGATGTAGTCAAGGTGGCCGACGATGACCCTGTCGGGAGAGGCGCCCGCAGCGGTGAGGACACGCATGATTTCGAGAGGGGCTTCCGGGTGGAAGCCAGGGTGGATGAGGATGGCCGCCCCTGTCTCTTGCTGAGCGTGTGCCGAGGCCCCTAGGACCTTTCGCTCGTTATCGCCCATGGGCCAGAAGAGACCTATCTCGCCGATGACGCCGGCACGGACGGACGTATCGCCCACGCTGACGGTCAGGTCCTTGACGATGCCCTGGGCGATGGACTCCTCGCTACGGGCGTCCATGTCGGGGGGATACGAGACGGGCACGTAGTGACCAGCGCCCATGATGATATTCAGGCCGGTGGCGCGGGAGATGCGGGCGAGGGCCAGCGGGTCGCGGCCGATGCCGATGCTGGTAGTGTCAACGATGGCCCGCCCGCCCACGCGGGCGTATCGGGACACTTCTTCTACCGCCGTTCTCTCGTCCCAAAGCCGCATCTGGTCGAGGTTGACGTGTCCCCTCCGCCAGATACCACCACGCCGCTTCACAGTGAGAGGGGCATGTACCCACTCCCGCTCGGTGGCCCCTTCTGGAGGTTCGAAATAGCATCCCAGATCGATGAGCAGATGTTCGTGCGTCATCGTGATTCCCAGGTCTTGGGGGGCGATCGGGCCGAGCACGGTCTGGACCTTGCTGGAGAGAGGGGAGCGTTTTCTGCTCGCGGTGTGCTTTCTCGCCGGCATGTCTATGCGAATGTGAGAGCGCGGGCGGGGTTGTGTATGGTGACGGCGTCGGTCTGGGCCTTGGTCCAGCCGCGCTTCCTCATGCGGGGGACGATGTTGTCCAGGAGGTGGGCGTAGCCTTTGCCGCCGTAGCGGACGAGGTGAGTATTCCCGCAGACGTCGTGGGAGACGAGGACCTGGTCCACGTGGCCGTTGGTGATGAGGAACTCGAGCATCTCGAGACGCTGGACGTCGCTGATGTTGCCGTCGGTGGAGCCCAGGTAACGGGACGAGGTGTCCTCAAAGCAGCCGAAGTGGTCGTACTGGAGGAAGCAGCCGGTCTGGGCGAGGGCCAGAAGGGCCTTCGGGTCGCGCATGGTGGGACCGAGGTGGCCGATGGCGACGTGTTTCGGGTCGGCGCCGGCCTTGGTCAGCGCCTCGATGATGTCCAGAGAAGCCTGGTCGCCGCGGCCGGTGTGGATGGTGATAGGCGCGCCGGTCTCGGCCTGGGCATGGGCTGCGGCCCGCAGGACCTTGCGCTCGTTGGCGGTCAGAGGGTAGAAGTTGCCCAGCTCGCCGATGATGCCACACTTGATGCCGGTGTCGCCTGCGCCGGTCGTTACGTCGTGGATGATACGTTCGGCAAGCTGGTCTTCGGTGCGCTTGTCCATGTCGGGCGGGTGGGACAGCGGGACGTACCAGCCGCCGCCCATGACGACGTTGAGGCCCGTGGCGCGGGAGATGCGTGCGAGGGCCAGCGGGTCGGGCGAGATGCCGATGCTGGTGACGTCCACAACGGTGCCGCCGCCTGCGTGCTTGAAGCGAAGCACCTCTTCGATGGCGGTCCGCTCGTCCCACAGGCGCATCTCGTCTAGAACGTACCACCACCGTCGCCGTAGAAGGCCGCGGTTGCCCATCTGGACGGGCGTGTTGATGTAGGCGCGTTCGCTCGCCTCTTCAGGCTCGACGTAGTAGCACTCCAGGCTGATGAGCAGATGCTCGTGCATGAGGGTCGGGCCGAGGCTGGACGGCTCGACAGGGCCGAGCACGGTCTGGACCTTGCCGGAGAGGGGAGAGCGCTTCCTGGCAGCGGTTTGCTTTCTCGTGGACATGGCTATGCGAACGTCAGCGCGCGGGCGGGGTTGTGGATGAGGACGGCGTCGAGCTGTTGCTGCGTCCAGCCGCGCTTGCGCAGCCGGGGGACGATGTTGGTGAGGATGTGGGCGTAGCCTTTGCCGCCGTACCTGGTGGTCATCCACTTCTGGCAGATGTCCTGGGCAACCAGGATCTGGTCGAGGTGGCCCCCGGCGATGAGGAACTCGATGGCCTCGATGCGCTGGACGTCGCTGACCATGGTGAGGCCGGGGTAGGCGACGGAGAGGGTGGTGTTCTCCCAGCCGAAGGTGTCGAACTCGAGGAAGCAGCCCATCTCGGCGAGGCGCTTGAGGGCGGGCCGGTGTGAGCAGAGGGTGAAGTCGAGGTGGCCCATGACGACGCGCTTGGGGTCGGCGCCGGACTTGGCCAGGATGTTGATGATCTCGTAGTGGGAGTCGTCGTGCGGCGCGGGGTGGATCGTGATGGGGGCGCCGGTGGCGGCGGCCGCGCGGGCCGAGGCGCGCAGCACCTTGCGCTCGTTGGCAGTCAGCGGATAGAAGTTGCCGACCTCGCCGATGATGCCGGAGCGGACGCCGCCGTCGGCGCCCTCGGTGATGTCCGTCACGATCTCGTGGTAGATCTCGTCCTCGGGCTTCTTGTCGAAGCCGGGCGGGTAGGAGAGGAGAACGTAGTAGCTGCCGCCCATGACGATGTTGAGGCCGGTCGCGCGCGAGATGCGGGCAAGGCCGAGGGGGTCGCGGCCGGTGCCCCGGCGGCTGGTGGTGTCCACTAACGACTGGCCGCCGGCGTGCTTGTACTTGAGGGCCTCGGCGACGGCGAACTTCTCGTCGTAGAGGGTGAAATTGTCGCGGCTGTTCCAGAAGAGCTTGGACTGGTCGCCCAGCTTGTCGGCGGTCACGGGCGCGTGCTCGTAGGCTCGGAGTGTGGCCTCTTCGGGGTTGCGCATGTAGCACAGGCCATGCACGAGCAGGTGCTCGTGGGTCATGGTTACGCCGAGCTCGGACGGCTCGATGGGGCCGAGGACCGTCTGTACTTTGCCGGAAAGCGGGGAGTTCCGTTTCTTGGTTGTCATCGTGTTCTTGTTCGCAGTCTGCCTTGTCAGAGGCTCCGAGGATTGTAGGGGCGGGCTAGGAGAGAGTCAACGAGACGGGGTGCATGTGGCGATGGCCGGATGGTAGAATGTCCCGCGCTTGGGGCGTTCTGCGAGGACGCCGGTATCTTGCGAGGGGGAGAGAGTATGCCTGACAGCCAGAAGTTTGGCCATCCCTTCATCCCGAACTCCGCTCCCAAGGCGCGGGAGCGCGCCCTGAAGGAGATCGGGATCAAGGACGTGGAGGATATCTACGCTACGATACCGCCGGAGCTGCGGTTCAAAGACAAGCTGGACTTGCCCAAGCCCTTCCTCTCGGAGGTGGCGCTGCGCCGCCATGTGGAAGGCATCATCTCGAAGAACAAAAGCGCGCACGAGTACTTGAATTTCCTGGGCGCGGGCACCTGGCAGCACTACGTGCCCGCCGTGTGCGACGAGATCGCCAACCGTGGCGAGTTCCTGACGGCCTACGGCGGCGGACCGTACGGCGACCCCGGCAAGCTGCAAGCGCTGTTCGAGTCCCAGAGCATGCTCGGTGAGATGCTTGGGATGGAGGCGGTGGCTGCGCCGACGTACGACTGGTCGGCGGCGGTGGCCAGCGCGCTGCTCATGGCCTGCCGGCTCAGCGGGCGGCGTGAGGTGCTGGTGCCGGAGAACATGAGCGGCGAACGGCATGCGCAGATCTGGAACTTCGTCCGGCCGCACACTGCCGTGACGAAAGTGAAGATGGACGCGGCAACCGGCCGCCTAGACGTCAAAGACCTGAAAGCGAAGGTGTCGGACAAGACGGCAGGGGTGTACTTCGAAAACCCGACCTACCTCGGCACCATCGAGACGGAGGCGGATGCCATCGTGGCGGCGGCGCATGAAAAGGGCGCGCTGGCCATCGCGGGGGTGGACCCCATCACCTTGGGGGTGCTGGCCCCACCGTCGGCATACGGGGCCGACGTCGCGGTGGGCGACTACCAGACCCTGGGCATCCACATGTACGGCGGTGGCGGCCTGGGCGGTTTCATGGCCTGCGCCGACGACCCGAAACTGGTGCACGGGTTGTCCACCTACCTCATCAGCGTCGGCGACGGCCAGGCGAAGGGCGAACGTGTCTTCGGCTACACCGAGTTCCACCGGACGCACTACGAGACGCGCGCGGTGGCCGTTGACTACACGGGCACGACGCAGTGGCTATGGGGCATCATCGGCGGCGTGTACCTGGCGCTATTGGGGCCGCACGGCATCCGGGAACTGGGCGAGGGCGTCATGCAGCGGTCGCGCTACGCCGCGACGGTGCTCGGCGACCTCGACGGCGTGCGCAGCCCGCGGCTCGAGGGACCGTTCTTCAAGGAGTTCGTAGTCAACTTCGATGGGAGGAAGAAGACCGCTGCACAGGTCAACAAAGCGCTGCTGGACCGCAAGATCTTCGGCGGCCTCGACCTGTCGAAGGAGTTCCCGTCCTTGGGCCAGAGCGCCCTGTACTGCGTCACCGAGGTCCACACGAAAGACGACATAGACACCCTTGCATCCGCCCTCAAGGAGGTGCTGAAGTGACCCGCGACATCGCCAAGTACCGCGCGGCCAAGTGGAACGAGCCGCTCATCATGGAGCAGGGGAGCCCCGGGGAGCGGGGCGTCATCCCCATCGAGGCTGAGGACGAGATCCAGCGGAAAGTCGGCGACGTAGCGGGCAGCCTGCCGAAGAAGGCGCGGCGAGCCGACTTGCCCAAGCTTCCTGAAGTGTCGCAGATGCAGGTGTTGCGCCACTACGTCCGGCTGTCGCAGATGACGCTGGGTATGGACGTGACGCCCGACGCCAGCTCGGGCACCTGCACGATGAAGTACAGCCCAAAGGTCAACGAGGAGTTGGCGCGGATGCACCACATCCGCGAGCTGCACCCCCTCCAGGACGAAGAGACCCTCCAGGGGCTGCTGGAGCTCATGTACCGCTTCAATAGAATCATGTGCGCCATCTCGGGCTTGGATGAGTTCAGCTTCCAACCGGGCAGCGGCGCCCAGGGCATCTACACCAACGCCTGCATCATCCGCGGCTACCACGAGTCGAAGGGCCAGATCAAACAGCGCAACGAGGTCATCTCGACGGCCTTCTCGCACCCTGCGGACGAGGCGACGCCGCACGTGGCCGGCTTCAAGGTCATCACGCTGATGCCGGGCGAGCGGGGCTACCCGGAGTTGGAGTCGCTCAAGGCAGCGCTGTCGAGCCGGACGGCGGGATTCATGGTGACGAACCCTGAGGACACGGGGCTGTTCAACCCGCACATGGGCGAAATGGTGCGTCTGGTGAAGCAGGCGGGCGGGCTGTGCGCCTACGACCAGGCGAACGCCAACGGCATCCTGGGCATCTCACGGGCCGCCGACGTTGGGTTCGACATGTGCCAGTTCAATTTGCATAAGACCTTCTCGGCGCCGCACGGCGCCGTGGGCCTGGGCTGCGCGGCGGTCGGCGTCCGAAAGGACCTTGCCCGGTTCCTACCCAAACCTGTGGTCACATTCGACGGGAAGAAGTACCATTTGGACTACGATCGGCCAGAGAGCATCGGGAAGATTCGCAGCTTCATGGGCAACGTGCAGACCGTGCTGAAGTCGTACGCGTGGGTGATGGCGCTGGGCGCAGACGGTATCCGTTCGGTGGCCGAAACGGCGGTACTGAACAACAACTACCTGGCATCGAAGGTGACGAAGATCAAGGGAGTGGAACTCCCGTGGGACCCGAAAGTGCGGCGGCTGGAGCAGATCCGGTACAGCTGGGCGAAGCTGCTGCATGACACGGGCGTCACCACGACCGACATGTCTCACAACCTGGTGGCCTACGGCCTCCAGCAGTACATGCAGAGCCACGAGCCGCGCCTGGTGGACGAGCCCATGACGCTGGAGCCGTCGGAGTCACTGTCGCTTGACGACCTAGACGAGTACGCGGCGGCGCTCAAGACGATGTCAGACCAGGCCTACAAGGACCCGGAGACGTTCAAGGGCGGGCCGTACAACGGCGCGGTGAACAACCACGACGATGCGCAGTTCAACGACCCGAAACGCTGGGCGATGACGTATCGGGCGTACCAGCGCAAGCGGGACGCGGCAGCGAAGAAATAGGGTTCCAGGTTCGTAAGAAAACAGCGGGGAAGTTCTTCCTTGATAGCAAAGGGCTTCCCCGCACCCCTTTCCAGGGAACTTTCAAGCGTGGAAAAGACAAGCCACCTCGAAGGGCGACCAGTGAAGGAGGGTTGAGCCTATGGAGATGGCGACGCTCGGCAGGACGGAGCTCAAGGTCAGCCGGCTCGGCGTGGGCCTGGCGGAGATCGGCTATCAGCTCACGCTGGGTGACGTGGCACAGGCCGGCAGGGTGTTGAAGCCGCCCTCGACGGAGGCGTCAACTTCCTGGACACGGCGGAGTGCTACGGGGTCGCCGAGGAGGTCATCGGGCGCACGGTGGCCCACCGGCGCAGCGAGTTCATCCTCGCCACCAAGGCCGGCCACGTGGCCCAGGGCTACTCCGGCGAACACTGGACGGCCAAGACGGCGCGGGAGAGCATCGAGCGGAGTCTGGTGCGGATGAAGACCGACTACGTGGCCATCCTCCAGCTTCACGTGGTCGAGATAACCTTCCCGCCGCCCGACGAGGTCGTGCAGGCTGCGCTGGATGCCAAGCAGGCTGGGGAAACGCGGTTCCTCGGGTACGGCCAGGAGAACGAACACGCCATCTCGGCCATCAAGACCGGGCTCTACGACACCCTGCAGACGACCTTCAACATCGTGGACCAGCGGGCGAGGTACGGCCTCTTCGCGCTTGCCAAGGAGAAGGGCGTCGGCATCATTCTGAAGCGGCCCATCGCCAACGCCCTGTGGGGGCGGCTTGGCCTCCCCAGCGACTACTACAACAAGACTGACGGCGTCGGCAACGAGTTGGCGGAAAGAACCAAGGCCATGGCCGCACTGGGGCCGATCCCCGGCGCGCCCGACGACCCTATCGAGCTGGCCCTCGGCTTTGCCCTGTCGCACCGCGCGGTCGCCACGGCCATCGTCGGGACGCGCAACCCCGCGCACATGCGCGCCAATGTGGACATCGTGAACGAGAAGTTGCCGCTGGCGCAGGGCGTGGTCGAGGAGCCGCACCAGCGGTACGACCGCATCGGCAGGAGCTGGCCGAGCCTGGACTTTCGTAGGGCCAGAGAATGGGAAGCGGCACAGACGGGTTTCCACCAATGAAGAAGCTGGGACTGATCGTGAACCCCGTGGCGGGCCTCGGCGGGCGCGTCGGGCTGAAGGGCACTGACGGGCCGGAGGTGGTGCGCAAAGCGCTGAAACTAGGGGCGACGCCGGAGGCGCCGAAGCGAGCTGCGGAGGCGCTGCGGTCGCTGTCGGCGGGCGTCCGCGAGCAACTGGAGGTCATCGCTCCTCCGGGCAAGATGGGCGCTGACGAGGCGAATGCGGCGGGCTTCAAGCCGACCATCGTAGGTGGCAAACCCAGCGGCGGCGAGACCTCGCCCGAGGACACGAAGCGCGCCGCGAAGCTGATGCTGGAGCAGGGGGTGGACCTGCTGCTGTTCGCGGGAGGCGACGGGACGGCCCGCGACATCTACGCCGCCGTCGGCGATAAGCTTCCGGTGGTGGGCATCCCGGCCGGAGTGAAGATGCACTCGGGAGTCTATGCCACGAACCCGAAGGCGGCCGCGCGCTTGGTGTCGGCCTACCTTGGTGCTGAGCCGCTGCCGCTGCGGGACGTGGAGGTGATGGACATAGACGAGGAGGCATTCCGGCAGGGGTCGGTGTCGGCGAAGCTGTACGGCTACATGAAGGTGCCGTACGAGCCGAACCTGGTGCAGGGGATGAAGTCGGGCTCGAGCGGCGGTGAGGACGCGTCGCTGGCAGATGTGGCAGCGGAGGTGGCGAAGCGCATCGAGCCGGACACGGTCTATGTGTTGGGGCCGGGGACGACGCTGCGGGCGGTGGCCAAGGAGCTGGGGCTGGAGAAGACGCTGCTGGGGGTGGATATCCTGGTGAACGGCGATCTCGTCGCCAAGGATGTCACCGAGACGCAGGTGCTGAAGTTCATCGAGGGCAAGAACGCGGCCATCATCGTGACGCCCATCGGCGGGCAGGGGCACGTGTTCGGTAGGGGGAACCAGCAGATCAGCCCCGCGGCCATCAGGCGGGTGGGCAAGCAGAATATCATCGTGGTGGCGACGCCGGAGAAGCTCGCGACGTTGCGTGGCAGGCCGCTGCTGGTGGACACGGGGGACCCGGAAACGGATACGATGCTCAGCGGGTTTCTCCGCGTCGTCACCGGCTTCAACGTCGAGACCGTCTGCCGCATCTCAGCCTGAGGACGGCGGAGTCTGGGTGGCAGCTATTCTATCAGGGGCCTTTACCTTCAACGTGGTATTGGTAAACGGGGTCATGGCAATATTCAATACTGGCAGACCCATCGGAGAGGTTTCGGAGAATGTTCTCGTGGGGTTGATTTTTTTTGCAAGCCATGTACTCTCTCATGTGGTTGATGCTGTGGATTGGCCTGATTCTTTGGGCGGTTCCTCTCTGATTCTAGGCTCCTTGTTTGATGCCGCACCAGCATGAATCAGGAAAGTGTCAGACAGGCCCCCAGAGAACAGTCGTCCGCACGCCAAGCGCATCCCTCATCCCAACCAAGGGACACAAGTAGCGCCAGGGATTCCCCAGATGCATGAGGCAACCCCTCTCAATATCCGCTGTCCTCTATGCGGGCGAGATTTGCCGGACGTTTTGGTGCAATCACTTCTACGAGAGGGCATAGGAACGGTTGCCCGCTGCCCCACCCCCAAGTGTCGTGGCTCCCTTCGGGTCATCAAGGTTAGTGGTCGCGTTGGCTTCTCCTGGGATTGGGATGTTTCACGACCGCCCGAGCCGACAGAATCGCCCGCCAGTGAGCGTAAACAGGAGGCCGCGCCCGCGAAGCCTGAGACATCCGCCCGACGCTCCGTTTGGCATGGCCTACCAACGTTCCATCTAACGCCACGATGGGCCCGGACGGGGATTGTGGTCGTCGTGGTCGGGTTGTCTATTGGCATTCCAATATCCGTATTGACGCCTAGGGGCAACTCCGACGACGGAAACCGGCGCATCCCTATTTCACCCTCTACACCCAGACGCGTGTTGGTTTCCCGCGCCACGGCCACACCCACGCCAACACTAAGACCTCAGTCCACTCCAACTCGGCACACCCCTACTCCGACAGAAGTAATCGTAGCGTCGGGCCAAAACACGGTCATGCTCTCTGTGTCGGCGCGAGGCGGGTACGGCGGGATCCGCATGGAGCCATACCACCCAGGAGGCCAGTATGAACTTGGCGAACGGGTGGTCATGACCGCCCAGTGCTCTAGCGGCTTTTCGCACTGGGAAGGAGATTTGCCGTGGGATGTCTCTGAAACCTCGCAGGTCATCAGTCTTACCGTCAACAGGGACCTCAACATCGTAGCCGTGTGCTCGGCTCCGCCGACCTCTACCCCCACAGTTCCGCCCACTCGCGTCCCAACGCCGATACCTTTACCGACGCGCACGCCCATACCTTCGGCCACCGCAACCCCTCGCGCAGTTTCCAATTTGGATGTCAACCTGACGGCTAGCCCGACATCTACAGTGGAGCCAACACCCACATTCACCCCATCCCCGTCGCCGACCGCGCTCCCGATTCTTAAACCCAGTGCAGCCACAACTACGCCCAGCGCGACACCGACACCGACGCCGACGCCGACACCGACGCCGACACCGACACCGACGCCGACACCGACGCCGACACCGACGCCGACGCCGACACCGACACCGACACCGACGCCGACACCGACACCGACGCCGACGCCGATACCGACACCGACACCGACG